>OIZL01001774.1_pt1 | contig 10924 bp, 8 predicted proteins | sample 1588541 | NCBI WGS metagenome assembly OIZL01 (sample SAMN03283285) | human gut metagenome | biome: human-associated habitat; material: feces | host: Homo sapiens | place: Peru | collected 2012 | reverse complement strand
TTACACAAACAATGCATTCAATTTCTTTTCTTGATTTTAATTCTTTAACAAGAGGTGCCATTTTTATGGCTTCTGGTCTTGTACCAAAAACTGTCATTACTTTAATCATTTTTTATTTCTCCTTTTTTAGTTACAATTAAAAATTTATATAAAGATAATCCACTTATTATCGTTAAAGGAACAATTGCTGGCATATAATATCTAGGGCTTACCTCTACAAAAAGATGTGCCATTACAAGGCCAATATACAGTAGCATATAAAATAAATCCTGAATGTCTGAATTTTTATATTTTATATCAAGATAAACATTTAAAGCGTTTAATAATGTTAATAAAAAAGCAAATAAATGTAATAATAATTTAATTATGTGTGCAATTAAATTACTTGGTTGATATATTGATAAAAATGTTCCAAAACTATATTCTGACGTTTGTTCAGTTAATACAAAAAATTTATTTTTAAATAATTTTACATTATTTATTCCATTACTTTTGTATCTTTCCATTGCAAGAACTTTAAATTTTTGTTGAGTTTCTTCAGGGGATAATCCAGTTGATAAGAACTCATCAAGTTTTTTTTCAGGATACCACATTCCATTACTTTCCAAATTTGAACCAATGTATAATGTCCAACCCGAAGTAGTAGAAACATTTCCATTTATAATTTTGTTTAAAGTAAATGTTCCTAATGATTTGACGCACAAAAAACTAATTGTAATTAACAAAAAGCTTAAAATGTAATTTACATTTAATTTTTTTTGCTTTAGGTTTATAAATATATAATATAGTAGTATAGCAATTAACATTATTGGCATTATGGGCCTAAACATGTTTGCAAATCCCATTATAACACCTGTAATAATACTATACAATATAAAAAGCTTAGAGTTTATATGTTTTAATGCTTTTGAAAATGCGAATATAGATAAAACAATTCCAAAATTAACTGCTACGACAGGACAGCAAATGGTACACCATATACAATTAATAGGATTTAAAAGCCATAAGCAGGGTAAAATCATTTTTATATTTTTATTATCAAATGAAAAATATAAAAATAAAGCAGTTAATAAATCCAAAATTATATTTAGTAATACTACAGATTTATATGATATAGAAGCTATCTTAAAAAAGCTTCCAAGTAAAACCATATAGGGGATTAAAAAAGGAAATAATTCTACATATGTTTTTTGAAAAATTTTATTAGACTCACAAAAAATAGCAGAATTACTAAAAAAAGTTTGATAATCACCTACACCAGTTAATTCGGAATAATTAACACATAATAATAAAACTCTAATTAATATTCCAATAAAAATGACTGATATGAAAATTATTTTGTAATATTTTTTTTTATGTAGTAAATTATTTATTATATTTTTTAATTTTATAAATATTATAAATAAAGAAAATATAAGTATGTATAAAATTATGAATTTAATTGAATGTGTATATTTTAAAGGAGCTACTAAAAGTCCAATTGAAAATATACTATAAATAACTAAAAATAATATTTTGATATTTTTAAAAAATTTTTCTTTCATATTTTTTTCCTTCTAAAAGAATTATATACATTAAAAATTCTTTCTTTAATATAAGTTACAAGTTCGTCTTTTAGTATAATTAAAACAAGAGAATATACAATTACACCAATAAAAATTTTAACTATAACAGAAGCTAATCCTGTAAATTTAAATATTATGGTAGCTAATATTATAACTAGTGTCATTGCTAGAGTACTAATAACATAATTTTTCATGGATTTTAAAATATCTGAAAAATTTATTAGATTTCTTGAAAAATATAATTGTATTAAAGCTACAGATAACTCTGCAATAACGGTTGCAATAGAAGCGCCAATAGAGTTTATTTTATTTATTAATATAAAATTTAATATAAAATTAATAACAGCACCACAAGATACGGATATAGTGAATTCTTTCTGCCTTTTTGTAGGTAATAAATATTGAGTGCCTAATATATTACTTATACCAATAAATAATATTATTGGTGAAATAGCTTGAATTAGTATTATTACTTTATCATAACCAGCACCAAAGAATATTGGAACAAACTCTTTAGAAACTAAACAAATACCAGTCATGATTGGAAAAGCAAGCATAAATGTAAAACTAAAAGATTTTAATAAATATTTTTTTAACTGCTCCATATCACCTTTTGCAAATATATTCGCCATTCTTGGAACCATAACTGTACCAAGAGAGGTAACAACAGTAAGTAATAGCTTTACTACTTTTTGAGCTTGTTCATAAAAACCAACTTCTTCTTTATTTGCACAAAAAGATCCAATCATAGTTCTATCAAGAACCGTATATACTTGTGTAGCGATTTGTGGTACAAAAAGTATTAAAGTTTGTTTTAAATGTTTAAATATATGTAAAGTTTTAAAATCAATTTTATCAACAAATTTAGGTAAATATAACCATAAAGATAAGTTACCTAATAGATTAGATAATGTAATTATAAAGAAATACTTATATATATCTGTAGGAGATTTAACAAATAGAAAAATACAAATAACAAATAATAATTTTACTATTGAATTTCTAGTTACTGTTTTTTTAAATTCTTCCATTCCTTGAAAAAACCAACTAATATCAATCATTTGGCTAAATAATTCTATCATAAGGATTCTATAATAAACAGCATATTGACCAGATCTAGCAAATGTTAAACCAAATGTAATTATAGAAACTGTCATTGTTATAGTTTTCATTATTAGAATTTCCCAAAATGTAATGCTTCTTTTGGTTTTATTATCTTGTAAATAAGCAATTTCTCTTTGACCATATAAGGCTACACCTAATGAACCAAATAAAACAAAATATGTTGCAATAGAAAGAGTATAACTATAAATCCCGATTGGCTCTGCTCCCAAAACTCTAGATAAATAAGGAGTAGTAATTAATGGCAAAACTATAGTTAATACTTGGTAAAATAAATTATAAAAATAATTTCGTGATATGCTTTTTTGTTCCATATTATCAAATCCTTTTATATTTTTTTGTTATTTAAATTCATTTCTTTTATACATTTATTTATTGCATTTGTGGTAAAGTATCCACTTCTTGCTTGTTTTTGTACATTAATAATATTATTTAATTTAACATTATAATTAGAAAAGTCAATATTATTTATATCATAAATATTGTCTATTAAATATCCAATATCATATTTTTGTATAAAATCGGCAATTGCAGATTTTTTCCATGCTACAACGGGAAGACCGGCAGCAATATATAAAGAAAGTTTATGAGGATTATTATATTTTGTATAATTTTTTAAACAGTATGCTTCATCTTCATCATTATATGAACCATCCCATATAAGCCCAAGATTTCCGTCCAGAATGTCAGGCAATTCATCTGGAGGAAATTTTCCTTTGTAATTTACAGTTTTGTGCAGATAATCTAATTCTGTTCCAGTGCCATAAACATTAAATTTAAATTTCATTTTTTCTTTTTCTAATTGATGCAAAAATGGTGATTTTTCTTTTGTTAAATTACCAGCATAAACTAAAGTACAGTCTTCTATCGAGTTAATAGGTTTCCTTTTTTGAGGAGAGCCTGAACATAGATAATCAAATAATTCTAATGAAATTAATTTAGCTGATATATTTTTATCTTCTAAGTATTTTTTCATGCATTTATTATGAACAATTAAGTATTTAAATAAATTTAATTTGCTAAATTCAAGCTTTGCGAAATCTTCTTTCATGTACCTTAACCCATCAATATCATGAATAAGAACTATGGTTCTTTTTTTATCTGCAATGTTTAATATAAAGTTTCTTTCTATTATTGGAAACTGTAAAACAAGGACTTCTTTACTTAGACGAACTTTAATCATTGTAAATAAAAATTTGAATTTATATTTAAATTTGCCTAATATGGTATTACCTAGTATAAGGTCTACAGCTTTAGCATTAAAATTTTTTTCTAATATTTCATTTATATCTTTTGGTGCTTTATTTCCAGCGTTAAGTGCGTCTGGACTTTTTACATTAATAACCCACATATATATAATCCTTTCAAAAATTATTCAAGTTCATTTTTGGCACAAGCTAGAGCTTCTTCAATAACTTTATGCATGTCATAATATTTATATTGGCCTAACCTGCCACCAAAAATAATATTTTTATCATTGTTAGCTAAAGTCTTATATTTTTCATATAAAGAATTATTTTTATCATTATTTATAGGATAATAAATTTCTTTATTTTCATTAGCAAAGTCAGGGTATTCACGAGTTATAATAGTTTTATTACTTTGAGTATTAAACTCAAAGTGTTTGTGCTCAATAATTCTAGTGTAAGGAATTTCTAGGTCAGTATAGTTCACAACAGCATTGCCTTGATAGTTATCTACATCTAGAATTTCAGTTTCAAATTTTAAACTCCTGTATTCTAATTTACCAAATTTGTAATCATAAAACTTATCTATAGGGCCAGTAAAAATAATTTTTTTGGCAATATTTTTAAGTTCATTCCTATGATCAAAATAATCATAATTTAATTTTAGATCAATTCCATGTAAAAGTTTTTCAATAATTTGTGTATATCCACCAATAGGAATGCCTTGATATGTATCATTAAAGTAGTTATTATCGTAAGTAAATCGAACAGGTAATCTTTTTATAATAAAACTTGGTAATTCTGTGCATTTTTGCCCCCATTGCTTTTCTGTATAACCCTTAATAAGCTTTTCGTATATTGTTTTTCCAACTAAACTTATAGCTTGTTCTTCTAAATTTTGTGGTTCTGCTATATTAGCGCTAGATTTTTCTTCTTTAATTTTTTGCTTTGCTTCGCTAGGAGTAAATACTCCCCAAAGTTTGTTAAAAGTATTCATATTAAACGGCAAATTATATAATTCATTTTTGTAGCGAGCTATCGGCGAATTTGTATATCTATTGAATTTAGCAAATTGATTGATATAATTCCAAATTTTTTCATTACTTGTATGAAATATATGGGCTCCGTACATATGAACTTGAATTCCTTCAATTTCTTTAGTGTATATGTTACCTGCAATGTGATTTCTTTTATCTATTACTAAACATTTCTTTCCTTTTTTGTTTGCTTCATAAGCAAATACTGAACCAAAAAGCCCAGAACCTACTATTAAATAATCATATTCCTGCATAATTGCCTCTTTCCATAAATATTTATATTAAGATTTTTTTTGTATTTTTTTAATTTTAAAAATATATTTTACATTGCTATTAAAAAACCTTCTAAATCTTTTGGGTTCTCTAATAATTCTATATAACCATTCTAAATGTAATTTTCTAAATGTTTTAGGAGCTCTCTTCTTATGCCCACTTAGTACATCAAAACTGCCACCAACTCCCATAAATACACCTTTATTAAATTTAGATAAATTTTTATAAATTAATAATTCTTGTTCAGGAATTCCTAAAGCAACTAATACACCATCCGGCTTTAACTCTGCAATCGAATTGAATATTTCTTGCTTATCTTGTACATATCCATTGCTAAATCCTACTATTTTCATATTAGGATATTGAGTACTTAATGTTTCTTTTAAATCAGTAATAACTTCTTGAGAAGAACCAAATAAATATATCGATTTTCCTAATCTATTAAATATATCAAAGATGTTATTACATAGTTCAATTCCTGGAACAAGTCCTTTTATATTATAAGAAAGTAAGTTGGCACCTTTTAATATTCCTATTCCATCAGGAACTATAATAGTGTTAGTATCCATTAAGCAAGAATCTAGCTGCTTATTTTTACTAGCAGTTATTAAAGTTTCTGGGTTTGCAGTGACAATAAACGTTTTATTATTATTTTTTATTTTCAATTCTAATTCTTCTACAAAATTGTACATCCCATTGTTATAAGTTTTTTTTATATATTTTTCTATAGAGTCATTTGTAGTTGAAGGTTTTCTTTTTAGGAGTAAAGACAATAACATTCCACATATTAATCCTATAAAAGAGGTTATATATATTGGCTCTAATGTATGACCGGCTAAATAAGCTGTTGCACTTATAAAGAAAAATGCTAAAAGTAAAACAAAAGAAAAACCATCTAATTTTTTACCAAATAATTTTATGAAATTGGTTATTCCAGAAATTAAGAATATTATAATAAAAGGTAATAAAAACAATAATATACCTAAAATGCCAATATAATAATATTGAGCTACATAGTCTCTTTCAGGGTAGATAGGTATTTCTCCAATTCCAACGAATTTATCTAGAGAATTAGCTTTGTTTTGTTCTATATCCTGAAGTATAAGAGTTTTTAATTTTCTTGAATTATTTCTTTCTGAAAAATCTAAATCATTTATAACGTGAATCCAAAAGTCAGGATGTTCTAAATAGTTATATGTGTCATATATCAATTTTTCAGGGATTCCTTCTGTTGAATATTTTTTTTCAATATATTCGATTTTAGATAAAGAGTTTAAATCTTCATCAACATTAGATGAATCTTTATCAGTATCATTCTTAGTGTATGAATTTGTTATACCATCACCAATTTTAATTCTGTTTAAAAAAGGTGAATTGATAAAAAATATGCCAAAAATTAATCCAACTAAAATTAAGCTTATAATTTTAGTTTTTTGAATCTTTTCCTTATTGAAAACTTTCTCTAATATCCAAATAAAAAATGTGCCTATACATAAAATGATTTCTCCATATACAGCAATTCTTGTTCCAACTAATAGCATAGAAATCATTTGAAGTAAAACAAAAACAAAATAATAATTTTTCTTTTCTTTTAAAGATATCCACATAGTTAAAGGAAATAATAAAACAAAGAATGAACTCAATTCATTTCCTGATGGGTATAAACCTCTAGAAGTCAATTTCCTCCAATTTTTATATTCATAAGTGCTATCAAACCATTTTAGTATATTAGCAGCTGGGTGAGGATTATTTTCAAAAGAGTAAGAAACATAATCAACACCTAGTAAATTAGTAATTATTATAAGTAGAGATACAAATGAAACAACTGAAAGGACAGTGATTTTTAAAGATTTATAATCAAAATTTAATATATAAACTAAATATATTAAACAGACAGGTATAATAAATTTAGAAATATATATAGAAGCGGTTATAAAGCTTTTCTTCATACTTTCATTTAAGACTATTATATCAAAATTTCTAATATTATAATAATGCAAAACAATATAAATTGCATAAGATATTAAAATACCAATAAAAATTTTAGTACTTTTTCTTTTAAAATTAGCAATTATAGCTAAAAGAGTAATAATTCCAATCAAACCATAGCGTATTAGTGTTGCTATGGAAATTCCTGCTATGGAAAAATTTTTGTCGCTAAATAAAGATAATATTAGCTCTAAAATAGGTTGTAATATAAAGAATATTACTAATAGATATTTATTTATAGTATTAATTTTTTTATTATTCATTTTTTTGACTCCTATAGTTTAGTTTAATATATTTTCAATTTTATTTATAATAATATCATTATTATATTTATAATCTGATAAATTTTTTTTCATTTCAATTATTTTTTGAGTATTATCTAATAAATATTTTAAATTCAAATAAAAATCATCTTCAGTATTTTTAGTTATAATTCCAAAAGAAGGATTAAGTATTTGATTAATTCCAGCAACTTCAGTAGAAATGCAAGGAATATGCAATATTAGTGCCTCTATTATAACGGTAGGTAATCCTTCATATCTAGAAGAAAGTAAAAATAAATCTGAATTTTTTACATAAGGATATGGATTATCTTTTCTACCGAGCAAAATAAAGTGCTTTTCCATTTTTAAATTAATAATTGCTTTTTGAAGAGATACTTTTTCTTCTCCGTCACCTACTATATAAATTTTAAAATTATATCCATCGACGATTAAATGTTTAGCAACATTAAGTAACATTGAGTAATTTTTTGAATAATCTAATCTTCCAACAGATATAAAATTTAATTGATTTTTATCAAATGGAACTTCCTGAGGTAATTCAGATTTTTGAATAATTTCATAATCATCAATTATGTTAGGAATTACTTCAACTTTGGTTATTTTATAGCGATTTTTGTAAGAAGTAGCAACCTTGTCTGAAACAGCTACACATAAGTCCATTTTAAATAAAGCATTTTTTATATTTTTGTAATATCTAGCTGAGTAGTCTCTTACAGCAACGTCAGAATGCATCCAAGCAATTTTCTTAATCGAATTTCCATATGAAGTATAAATATAGGGAAATCCATCACCAAAGGCTATTTCTATATCATATTGTTTTTTTATATTTTTTAATCTGTCTTGTTTTATTTTTCTGCTAATAATATTTGTCTTTATATTGAAAGAAAAACAGCATTTTTTAAAAACATTTTTAATATCCTTTTTTACAAGTAAACTTTTTAAATTCTGGTCCACGATGTGAAAATAGTTGCTTCCCTTTATAAGATTAATGTTTTTAGGAATGGTTACTAACATGTCTTTATAATAATGAAGTACTAATAAATCAATATTATAATTAGAAGTATCTAATTTTTTTAGCATATTTATTAAAACCTTTGTAACACCACCCATTTTTAAATTATCAACAACGAATAGAATATTTTTTTTCAATTTATTAACTCCTAATTTTCAATATTTTTTTTAAAAGATTGATTTTTTTATAATAAACTAATTTACAAACTATTTTATATTTTATATTTTGCTTTTTAAAATAAATGTTTTTGTCCCAACTTGGAAAGTTATTTTTCATTATATTAGCTATTTTTTCTATATCTTCTTTTCCCTCAGGGTATTGCAAATATCTTAATGCTGCCCCATGTAGTAGGTGCTCAATAAATATGTATTCTAATTCTTTAGTATATTTAGTATTTTCAAAAGACTTCATTAACGAATCAGTAACAAAATATATACTATTTAATTTTTGAGTGTATTTTAATTGCCTCATTGTAGAATTTTCATGAATTACATAATTATATAAGCATTTGTTTAAAAAGCCTATTTTGTTTGTATATAAAACTAATTTGGGAATCAGCTCTAAATCTTCATAGATATAATTTTCCATAAATTTAATATTATTTTTTGATATTAAAGATTTTCTAATGATTTTATTTACCGGCGAAGTTTCATTTAGAACATACTTTATATCGTTTGGATAATTATTAAATTTATAATATGAGCTTACTTTTTTTATGTTGTTATTTTCCTCAAAAAAATTAAAACACACAATATCTAAATTGTTTGAAATTGAAAAGTTGTAAGCTTCTTCGTAAGCAGTTAATTCAAGGTAATCATCACTATCTATAAAAGAAATAAATTCACCAGTAGCACACTTTAAACCAAGATTTCTAGCTGAAGCTTGTCCGTGATTAGGTTGTGAAAAAATTTTAAGAATTGAAGGAAATTTTTTTGCATAATAATCTATAATTACTTGAGAATTATCAGTACTTCCATCATTAATCAAAATGATTTCTATTTCTTTTAAAGTTTGATTTAATAAAGAATCTATACATCTTTTTAAATATTTTTCAGAGTTGTAGACTGGAATGATTGCACTAATCTTTACCATAGTATCCTCCATAAAGTTATAATCTATTTTTTATTTTAATAATTATTTTTCTGATTTTTCTTTTAAAAGTATCATTTATAATATAATTTGAAATATTTCTACATTTCAACTCTTGTCTATAATTTGATTTTAAAGATGGGTGTATATTCTCTAATCTATAAATTAGGGAATTAGCTAAATATGACATAAGTAATTTTTTTGCATATTCATCTTTAAAATTTATTTTTTGCACCTCTGTATTTAAAAAATCAAAACCTTTTAATAAGTCTTTTGCGAGTTTTTGCTCTTTTTCAATTGAAAGATTTCTTGTTATACTATTTGAAGTTTTAATATAGTAATAACCATCAAAATCAATAAAAGAAACTTTATTTGCTTTTACGATTACAAGAGGAGTTAGAGCAAAATCTTCATGAAGAAGACCTTTTATATATTCAAATTTGTTAGATTTCCAATAATCTAGGTTATATGCGAAGCCCCATGCAGGTTCAAAATATTGTTTTGAAAGAACCAATTCAGAAATTGCTTCTTCCCCAGAAATATTTGATTTATGAGGTCTTGTAGTTATGCTGGTTTGTTCATAATTTTGATTCATATCTACAAAGTTATAGCCTATGATGTCTGGAGAGTCATTTTTTATACATTTTTCAAGGTGTTCTAATAATTTGGTGTTAATAAAATCATCTGAATCAACAAATAAAATATATTCACCGATGGCTTTGACTACTCCATAGTTTCTTGCATCACTTAAACCACCATTTTCTTTTACAAAACTTTTAATTTTAAAAGGATATTTATTTTGATACTTAGTTATAATTTCCTGAGAATTATCAGGGCTTCCATCATTTATTATTAATAATTCAAAATCTTGGTTTGTCTGATCTATAATGCTTGTTAAGCATTTATCTAAATATTTTTCTGAATTATATACGGGAACTATAATGCTAAATCTCATAATTAATCTCCTTTTATTTTTGATATAATTTTCTTGATAAGTTTTATTGGATGGCAAAGATAATATTTAGTCAAATCAATTTGATTTAATCTTAATTTTCCTTTTTCTTCACCATATTTAGATATATATTTTTTTACTCTTTTTCTATATTTTTCAGCTTGTTTTTTTTCTTTATCTCCATGCCATGAACCAGAAAAATGATGAATAGTATAAGTATTTTCTGTGCAATGAATTTCACCAGTTTCCCAATCTTTTGGACAAAAGTAATCATAAGGGTATAAGGTCACAATGTTTTTTAAATTTTGAAAAGATGATATCGGATTTAAACCATATTTTTCTTTTGTTAGATTAGTTATACGAACAACATTGGTTGTTAAATCTAAGGTTCCGTTTTCTTTTATAAAAACTAAA
>OIZL01001773.1_pt1 | contig 10925 bp, 8 predicted proteins | sample 1588541 | NCBI WGS metagenome assembly OIZL01 (sample SAMN03283285) | human gut metagenome | biome: human-associated habitat; material: feces | host: Homo sapiens | place: Peru | collected 2012 | reverse complement strand
CATCGCGTGCGGCTCGTGTCCGGCGGAGGTGATGCTGACGGGGCCGAAGGTGCAGTAGTAGCTGCTGTCAAAGCTGACGACGGCAATGTCCTCCGGCACGCGCTTCCCCGCGCGCAGAAGCGTCCGGATCAGATGGAAGGCGATCTCGTCGTTGTAGCAGACGACCGCCGTGCAGCCGCCCAGCTGCTGCCGGAGGAACCCCAGCAGCATGCTCTCGTCCTGCAGCTCGACGAGCTGATGGCGCTGGAAGCTGGAAAACCAGAGAAAATTTTCATCGGACGGGAACAGTCCCGCGTCGCGCATCGCACAGACGACGCCGTGATAGCGCTCCGGGCCCTGTACATCGTCGGATTTGAAGATCCCGGCGATTTTTTTATGCCCGTTCCGGATCAGATGCTCCGCCAGCAGATATCCGCCGCCGTAGTTGTCGTCGCCGACGCAGAGCGCGTCCGGAAGCTCCCGGCAGCTGCCGTGCAGAAACGTCATGGGAAGTCCGCGCTGCCGAAGCGCCTGATAGAGCTCGGCGTTCGGATTCGGCAGGGCGGTCTTGCAGCCCTCGACCAGAATGCCCGCCGGCGGATCGAGCAGCAGCTGCTGCAAAATCTCGCGTTCGCGGCGGATGGAGTTTTCCGTGGCGTGGATGACGACGGAAAAGCCCTGCGCGGCCAGACACGCCTGGATATCCTTGAGAAGCGACGGGAAAATGTAGTCGCTGAGCCACGTTTGCAGCTCCACATCGTCCGCGTAGCCGCGCATGGGCGACATGGCCAGATGCGCGTGGCAGTTGATAAGGCCGGGCATCAGTACCATGCCCTCGCCGTTGATGATCTGTGCGGGATGCTCCTCCGGCGCCTTGCGGGAAAGATAGCTGATCTTCCCGTCCGTCACGCCGACGAACGCCGAAAACAGCACCCGCAGATCCTCGTCCATCGTCACGACGGTCACATTGGAGAATAAAGTATCCATAGAGTTGGTTCCTTTCCGTTTCATAATACGCGTATGGTCGCCAAGAATAATAGATTACTAGAGCCTTGCTTGGGAAGCTCCGAAGAAATCGTCAAGAGCGGCTGGCGAGAGATTTTTTGTCAAGTCGAGATTTGAAAGGCGCAGGAATACTTTGTGTATTTCAAGCCTTTCAAACCGAAGAATTGGCAAAAAATATCCGCCAGACGCCGCAGACGATTTTTTCGGAGTTTCCCCTCTAAAATAACGCGAAGGCATTGTCTTTTTGCCGGAGTACGTCGTCGATGCGTTCGATGTATTGCTGGGGGAATTTGGGGTTGTGGAAGCGCTCGAGATGGCCGTCCGCGAGGTTGATCTTGGTCATTCCGCCGCCGCCGAGGGAGATAATGCTGTGCAGCTCCTCCATCATGTAGATGTTGTACAGCCCCGCGTAGCCGGGCTTACACCAGCCGACATTTTCAAAGCTGCCGGACATATATTTCTGCCGGTAGAGATAGTAGGGCCGGTAGCCCGCCGCGCGAAGGGCCGTCTCCGCGCCGGAGAGCATCTGCCGCACCGTCTCGGCCGTGGGCAGCTGCATCCGCTCAAAAAACAGATCCGCGCCCTTCTTGAGTGCCAGCGTGTGGACGGTGATGTTGCTCGGGTCAAGCGCGATCACCTGCGCCAGCGAATCGGCGAAGGAGGCCGCGTCGTCACCGGGCAGGCCGGCGATTAGGTCCATGTTGATGCCGTCAAAGCCCGCTGCCCGCGCCGCCTGAAACGCATCCAGCGTCTGCGCGGCGGAATGGCGGCGGCCGATCGTTTGCAGCACCGCGTCGTTCATCGTCTGCGGGTTGATGCTCATGCGGTCGCAGCCGTTTTGGCGGATGGCGCAGAGCTTTTCGAGGTCGAGCGTGTCGGGCCGGCCGCCCTCTACCGTATATTCTATCAGGTCTGTCAAGTCAAAATGCGTCCGAATTGCCTCCATCAGCCGCGCCATCTGCGGCGTGGAGAGCGTTGTGGGCGTGCCGCCGCCAATGTAAAGCGTGCGCACACACTTATGATACTGCCGCAGGAGCTGCCCGACGTGGGCGATCTCCCGCTCCAGTACGTCAAGAAACTGCGGCAGCAGTCCTTGCAGCCGCTCCACGCTCGCGCTGACGAAGCTGCAATAGGCGCAGCGCGTCGGGCAGAACGGGATGCCGATATACACGGACACGTCATCCCGGCGCAGCAGGCCCGCCGCTGCGACCGTTTCCTCCGAGCATTCCACGCACAGGCGGCGGCGTTCGTTGGTGACATGATAAGTTTTTTCCAGCAGCCGGTCGGCATCCTTCGCAGTCCCGCCCGCAAGCAGGCAGCGCGTCGTCAGCTTCGTCGGGCGAACGCCGGAGAGGCTGCCCCATTCCGGCGGCTGCCGGAGCTGCATCGCTGCGTCGTAATAGCAGTTTTGCAGCAGGCGGCGGCGCGCCGGCACGTCGTCTGCCAGTGCGGCCCGCTCCCGGCGCATCGCACGGACGGTCTTTCCGTGCAGCGTGAGCTTCGTCGTCGCCGTCATCCAATGCGTCCCGACGTGCAGCGCCGAAACCGCCCCGTCGCCGGAAAACGGTGCGTCGGCAGGCTCCATCGGCTCGTCGGGAAACAGCGCCAGCTGGAGCTGCTCGACGGCATAGCGGTCGTCGTGACCGCGCAGATACAGCTTCATAATTTCATTTCCTTACAGTGCATTTCGCAGATAGGGATTGGTGCGCTTTTCCTCGGCCAGCGTCGATGCCGGGCCGTGGCCGGGGTAGACCGTCAGATCCGCGTCGATCGCCGCCAGACGGGACAGGCTGCGCCGCATCGCCGCGCCGCTGCCGCCCGCAAGGTCGGTTCGTCCGCAGGAACCGGCAAACAGCGTATCGCCGGAAAAGAGCGCCTCTCCGCAGCGCAAGCAGACCGAGCCGGGCGTGTGACCGGGCGTTTCCAGCACCGCAAAGCGCAGCGTCCCGACGGCGATCTCGTCGCCCTCGGCGTAAAAGTCGGTCAGCGTCAGGCCACGCCGCAGCGGTTCGGGCAGGGTCAGGTCGGACTCGCTGCCGTACACGGGGCAGTGCGCCGCCTCCATCACGCCCTTCACACCGCCCACATGGTCAAAATGCCCATGCGTCAGCAAAACCGCGCGAACCGTCAGCCCCAGCCTTTGTGTCGCCGTGAGGACCACCTCAGGCGTATAGCCGGGGTCAATCACGGCCGCGTCGCCGTTTTCGTCCGAAACAAGGTAACAATTGGTCTGATAATCGCCCAGAACCAGCTTTTGAATGTTCATTGTGTCCTCCTCTGGTCAGTGCGCATCGGCATACGCAATGCCGAGCGCGCCGGAATAGGTCTCGACCGTCACGGTATCGCCGATCTCCGTCTGTTCATAGAATTCCTGCGCGACGGACAGCTCCTGCGTCTGCCCATCCGGCAGAACAACGGTCAAGTTGTAGGTGTCCGGACTTTTGGAGCTGGTGGAGATCCGCATTTCCTCCACCACCGCCTCGCGGCTCGTCGGCTCGGCGCGATCGAACACATAATTCACCTGTGCCGTAAAGCCGATGCTGTAATACAGCAGCGCAAAGCCAACGGAAATCAGCACGCTCTTTCTGGCGCGCCACTCCGTCGACAAAAGCAGCACCAGCGCCAGCAGCACCACATACACCACGGCGCTGATCCAAAGCAGCCGCCCCCACTGCGGGAAGTTAAAATCCAGCAGCGTTCGCAGCGTGGGCACAAGCGAGCTGATGATCATCACACCCGTAAAGGAGGCGCGGCTGCCCTCCGAGCGCTTGCTTTCCGTGAGCGTCGTGTCGTTGGGGAAAATGCAGCACAGCGCCAGCGCAATCAGCGGCGGCAGCAGTGCAAGAATCGCAAACAGCCGGTATGGCACGTTCAGGAACAGCCACGGCAAATCGACCAGACCGGCAAACACCGCCAGCGCGACATTTGCCTTACGCAGAGCAGCCACGCGGCTACGGTCGGCAGGCTTTTCCGGCATCTTCGGTTTTTCCGGTGCTTTTTTCTTTTTTTCGACGCAGTTCGATGTGCATCTCGCAAAGAATGCGCGGATTTGGCTGTTTTGCGCAAAGCAGGTCATCCGATGGGTATGCCTGCCGGAGCGCAGCCTGACGACCAGCACCTCGCGGTCAAGGCGGCTGTCGTATCTTGTTTTCATGGTAATGCGCAGCGTCTCGTCCAACGGGAAGGTCAAGTCCTTTTTCCCGAGCGGGCGCAGCGGCTTTTGAGGGTCCTGCAAAAGCGTCGCGTCAATGCCGCGCAGCTCGCCGCCGACGCGGTAGGCCCGCAGCTCGCCGGGCGTGCGGATCAGCTGATAGTTCCGGTCGCTGATCTGGAAATGCGCCAGCAGCGAGGCCCCGTTCACCACAAAGTCCGGCTCACCCTCCGTCTCCGGCTCCACCTCGTCCGCAGGCGCGGTAAGCTCCTCCGGCTGCGCCGCTTTCTTTGCTTTTTTCATACCGCCGGATTTTTTGCGTTTCTCCGGATGCGCCTTCTTCCACTGCTTCTGTATCACGGGGATCAGAAGCAGCAGCGCAAGATAGGCCAAGGCATAATAGCGATCCCACGGCTCCGGCAGCAGCTCCGGCAAAAACTGAATCAGAACAATGGCATAGCCTGCGAAAAGCCCCGGCCAGCCGAGGAGCAGGAAGAACAGTGCGCTCAGGCCCGTGCCAAAGGATGCAAGGCAGAAGACGCAACGCTGCCACATCGCGCTCTCCGCGCCGGTAAAGCCGCTGAGCAAAAAGCCCAGCCCGACCGCCAGCGCCAGCAGTCCGAGTGAGATCAGCACTCGCTTGCCGAACTTGGATTGGAAAAACTTCTTCATAATCCAGCTCTCATTCGATCAAAAGAAACGGGATCCACAACGCGCCGTCGTGGAGGGAGATGTCGAGGGGGTCGCCGACGTTGGTGTCGCGATACTGGTCGCTGTCAACGCGGATTTGGACCCGTTTGCCCGCTTCGGTTTTTAATGTAAAATAGTATTTTGTCATTTTTCCGCTCTGCTCACAGCTCTGATCCAGTACGATGGCGGTCTGCTGCGGCGGAACGCCGCGCTCGGCGAGGTAGTTGATTTGTAAAATTGCCGCCGCGCTGTAGAGCACAAGGATAAAAAGCAGCGTCAGCAAAGGCGCGGTTTTCTCGCGCCATTCCTTTGTCAGCGGCAGGACGACCGCCGAAAGAACCGCCGCAGAAAGGATGCTGAGCATCACCAGCGGCGTCCATTGCAGCACGTGGAACTCGCTAAGCCCCCGGATCAGCGGGAGGATGATCGCCACGCCCATCGTGGTCAGGCAGTTGGCCTGCTCCTCCGTGACACCCACAAGCACAGCATTCTTGGGGAAGATGCAGTACAGCGCGAGGCAGACCGGCAGCGGCAGCAGCGACAAAATCGCAAACAGGCGATACGGCACCGCGAAAAACATCCACGGCAGGTCAATGGCTAAGGCCGCAATTTTCAGCGCCCAGAACGTCTTGCGCAGGCGGGCGGCGCGGACATTCGGTGTTTTCCATCTCCGTATCATTGCATCAGAACATCCGTGTCCAGCCAAATCGTGACCGGACCGTCGTTGACGGACTCGACCTGCATTTCCGCGCCGAATTCGCCGTGCTGCGGCTCGAAGCCGTGGTCGCGGCACTCCTGCAAAAACTGCTCGTAAAGTGGAATTGCCACGTCCGGCGCGGCTGCGCCGATGAAGCTGGGGCGGTAGCCCTTTTTGCAGTCGGCATAGAGCGTGAACTGGCTGACGACCAGCACCTGACCGCCGACGGCCTCCAGATTTAGGTTCATTTTTCCATTTTCATCGCAGAAAACACGCAGCCCCAGCGCCTTTTGTGCCAGCTTTCTGCATTTTTCTGGCGTGTCGTCCGGACCGATGCCGAGCAGGATCAAAAAGCCCTGCCCGATCGCGCCGTTGATCCGGCCGTCGATCGTAACGCTTGCGCGCTTGACGCGCGTGACTACCGCCCGCATCAGTTCTGCCCCCGGCGCACGTCGGTCACGCCCGCGATATTGCGGATGCGGGAGCGGATGGCCTCCAGCTCCTGCACGTTTTTGACCTCGAAGGTCGCGATGGTCCGGGCCTTCCCGGCCGGCATATCACGGCCGGAAATTTCGGTGATTTTTACGCGCGAGGCCGTCAGGGCCGTCGCAATGTCGATCCAGATGCCGTCGCGGTCGGTCGAGTCGATCTCGAACGTGGTCGCAAACGGCTTGTCCTCCGCCGTCGACCACGAAACGCGTACCCAGCGCCCGGCCTGCTGCGGGTCGTTCACACCGGCGGCGTTCTTGCAGTCGCGGCGGTGGATGGACACGCCGTAGCCCTTGGTGATAAAGCCGACGATATCGTCCCCCGGCACCGGCGTGCAGCAGCGGGAGAATTTGATCATGCACGTTTCGATGTCCTCAACGATCACGCCGGAGTCCTTATGGCGGCTGAGCTTGACCGGTGCCTGCTCGGCGGGCCTGGCCGGCTCCTTCGTCTGCGTCTGCCGCACTGCGCGGGTCAACTCGTCGCGGATGCGCCCGAACGCCTTGGCAGCGGTCAATCCGCCGTAGCCGATGGCGGCGTACATATCTTCTAAGTTATCAAACGACAGTTTCTTCAGCAGGCCGGGCAGCAGCTCCGGGTCCTGCAAAACAGAGGGGTTGATGTTCGCGCGGCGCAGCTCGCCCTCGAAGCTGGCCTTGCCGTGCGTCACGTTCTCCTCGCGCTTTTCCTTCTTGAACCACTGCTTGATCTTCGTCCGCGCCTGCGTGCTGTTGCAGATGTTCAGCCAGTCACGGCTGGGACCTTTTGCGGATTTTGAGGTCAAAATTTCGACGATATCGCCGTTGCTGAGCTGCTGATCGAAGCTGGCGATGCGGTTATTGACCTTCGCGCCAACCATCGCGTTACCGACACCGGAGTGAATCGCGTAGGCAAAATCGATTGGCGTGGACCCGGCGGGCAGGCTCATAACCTTGCCCTTCGGCGTAAAGACGAACACCTCGTCGTCGAACATATCCACCTTCAGAGAGTGGATATAGTCCTCCGCGTCGCTCTCCTCCTGCTGCGTTTCGAGCAGGCGGCGGACCCATTCAAACTGCTTCTCATCGCCGCCCTCGACACCCTGCTTGTATTTCCAGTGCGCCGCGATGCCGTATTCCGCCGTTTCGTGCATCTCCCATGTACGAATCTGCACCTCGAACGGGATCCCCTGCTGACCGATGACGGTCGTGTGAAGCGACTGATACATATTGGGCTTCGGCGTGGAGATATAGTCCTTAAAGCGCCCCGGCACCAGGTTGAACAGGTCATGGATATGGCCGAGGACGTTATAGCAGTCCGGAATGGTGTCCACGATCACGCGGAAGGCATACATATCGTAAAGCTCGTCAATTTTCTTATCCTGCGCCTTCATCTTGCGGTAGATGGAATAGACATGCTTGATGCGGCCGTAGATCGTCCCGTGGATGCCGACGGAGGACAGGCGCGTGGTGATCTGCGTCTGGATCGTTTTCATAAACTCGTCGGCCTCGCGCTGATGCTCGGCAAGGTACTGCATGATCTCGTCGTAGCCCGCGGGGTCGAGGTACTTGAGGCTCGTATCCTCCAGCTCCCATTTGATCTTCTGCATACCTAAGCGATGCGCCAGCGGCGCGTAGATATCCATCGTTTCGCGCGATTTGGAGATCTGCTTTGCCGGGGACTGGAACTGCATCGTGCGCGTGTTGTGCAGACGGTCGCAGATTTTAATCAAAATCACGCGGATGTCCTTGCTCATGGCCATGAACATCTTGCGCAGATTCTCCATCTGCTGCTCCTCCAGCGTGGAATACTCCACGCGGGTCAGCTTCGTGACGCCCTCGACCAGTGAGGCAACCGTCGAACCGAACTGCCGGGCGATTTCATCATGCGTCGAGTCAGTGTCCTCGATGCAGTCGTGCAGGATCGCACCCAGAATCGCGTCGGTATCCAGGCCCGTTTCCGCGACGATCTCGGCCACGGCCAGCGGGTGGATGATATAGGGAGAGCCATCCTTGCGCTTCTGCCCCTCATGCTTGGCGCGGGCGTAGTCCACGGCGCGGTTGATGACCGTGAGGTCCGCCTGCGGGCAGTGCTGCCGGATGGTCCGCATCATGCTGTCATAGTGTTCCTGAAAAGTTTCCACGGTTTGCTCCTTTAAATTCTTGTCTATATGTGAAGCGCCTGATAGAGCTTGCTGTTTTCCAATTTATTGGGCGCGGCATTCGGGATAAGGCGTATCGCTGCCTCCGTGCCGTCGCGCTGTAGGCCGATGAGGCCCAACTCCGACAGGATCGTCAGGCTCGGCAGCGTCCGGCGCACGCTATGCTCCGGTACGCTGAGTGAAATTCGTGCCGCCAACGCGTCCAGCCGTACGTGACCCCACTGGCCGCTCTGCGGAAGGTGCTGCTTCAGATAGCGCCAAACGGCGGCGACATCCCCGCGCTCCGGGGTCAGGGCCGCCCGCTCCGGTCCAGCCAGCGGCTGCCCCGCCGTGAAGCGGTCGAACAGTGCCGTCGCCGAGGCCGCACGAAGGTCGAGCAGACCGAGCTGCACGGTGCGCGTGTCGCGGTATTCGTTGATCTGCAAATGGCAGGCGACATCCACGCGGTCGCCGGGGTGCAGCTGTTCTGCCAACCGGCCGGCCGAGAAATAAATCGCCTGTATAGACTGGCCGCGCCGGGTTTTCAGCCGCAGGCGCAGATGCTTCCCGCCGCCGACGGTGCTGACGCGCTCGACCTCCAGCTCACTCAGGCAGAACACCGGCTTCGGGCAGCTTGTGCCGCACGGCTCCAGCTGGTCCAGACCGTTGATGTTCTCCTCCGTCAGCAGCTCCTCCGGCACTTCGCCGTCGATTTGCAGCGTCGGTTTTGTTGCGCCGCCCGCGCTGAATTCCTCGGCCCGGCGGCAGATCTGGCGGCGAAATTCGTCGATATTGCCCCGTGAAATCGTAAAGCCTGCGGCAAATTCGTGTCCGCCGAAGTCCTCCAGCAGCGGGGAAAGCTCCGTCAACGAACGGAACAGGTCAAAGCCACCGTAGGAACGCGACGAGGCCTTGCCACGCTCACCGTTGAGACAGATCAGAAACGTCGGGCGGCAGTACTCCTCACAGAGCCGCGAAGCGACGATGCCGATCACGCCCTGATGCCAGTTTTCCCCGGCGAGGACGATGGCGCAGTCGCTGTTGTGCGTCGTTTGTAAGCGCTCCGAGGCCTCGCGGTAGATTTCGGCCTCTGTCGTCTGCCGGTCGCGGTTGAGGCGGCAGAGGGTCTGCGCCAACTGTACTGCCTCCGCCGGTTCCCGCGACAAGAAGAGCTGCACGGCAAGCTCCGCGTGCTCCATCCGGCCCGCTGCGTTGATGCGCGGGGCCAGCACATAGCCGACCGTTCCCGCCGTAATGGGCTGGCGACCGCAGTCGCAGGCCTCAATCAGGGCCCGCAGGCCCAGCCGCTCCGGCTGCTGCATCGCCCGCAGACCTTCGGCGACCAAGCGGCGGTTCTCCCCCCGCAGGGGCATCACATCCGCGATTGTTCCGAGGCAGAACAGGTCGCAGTAGCGCCGGGCGATCGCATCCTGGTCGCCCTCCAGCGCCGCCGCCAGCTTAAAGGCGATGCCGACGCCGGAAAGGTCGGTGTGCGGATAGGTCCGGTCGATTCGGTGCGGATCAACGACCGCCGCCGCCTCCGGCAGCTCGGGCTTGCATTCATGGTGGTCGGTGATGACCAGCTCCACGCCGAGGCGCTTGCAGAGCTTCGCCTCCTCGACGGCCGTGATGCCGCAGTCCACGGAAACGATCAGCTCCACGCCCTGCGCGGCCAGCTGCTCGATCGCCGCCGCGTTCAGGCCGTAGCCCTCCTCGATGCGGCCGGGGATATGGAAGCTGCACGAGGCCCCGTGCGTCCGCAGGTAGTCCGCCAGCAGGCACGTAGCCGTGATACCGTCCACATCGTAATCGCCGAACACAGCGATTTTCTTTTTTTGCTCCATCGCGCGGCGAATGACGGCGACCGCGCGGTCCATTTCCTTCATTTGCAGCGGGTCGATCAGCGGCTGCTCCGTTCCGAGCAGCTCGCGCGCCTGCGCCGCCGAACGACAGCCGCGTGCGCTTAGCACCCGCGCCGTCAGCGGTGCAAAGCCCGCTGCACACAGCTCCTTCACCACGCCGTCCTCCGGCGCAGCAACGTTCCAGGTTCCGTACTTCAAATCCATGCACATCCCAAGATTTTCTTTTTATTATAGCAAACAATCCCTCGGTAAACAATATGCCGGGCCAGAAAAAGTTCCCCGCGCCGCGATTTTTCGCCGCCGAAGGCCGCAAAAACGTAAACAAATCGTAAATAATTCGAGCCGCCTCTTGTAAATCGAAGCCATCTGACTATAATGATTCACAGGTGATATGAAATGCTGCAACGTTTGCGTGATTCCTACCGGCGGTTCATGTATGGCCGCTACGGTTCGGATCAATTGAATATTGTTTTGCTGGTTGCGGCGGTGCTGTTCAGCTTCCTTTCGAGCGTGTTGTCGCTGTTTTTGCGGAACAGTTGGGCGTATGCCTACGTGATCTGGCCGCTGCTGACGCTTCTGACGTATGCCATGCTGGGCTGCTCGATTTTCCGGATGCTCTCGCGGAATATCTACCGCCGTCAGCGGGAGAATCAGCGCTGGAAGAACCTCTGGCTGCGCATCACGGACCGCAACCACCGCTACTTCCGCTGCCCGCACTGTAAGCAGACCATGCGTGTGCCGCGCAACCGCGGAAAAATCAACATCCGCTGCCCCAAATGCGGCGAAAAATTCACAAGAAATACCTGAACGAAAGGCCGCTGCAAAGCGGCCTCAGACTGTCAAAGAACTGCCCAACGAAAGGTTTCGGAGGGAGGAATAGTGTGAAAGGGAACCGTCAGGGTTCCCTTTCACGTTCAATAACCCCGCCGCAGC
>OIZL01001770.1_pt1 | contig 10935 bp, 12 predicted proteins | sample 1588541 | NCBI WGS metagenome assembly OIZL01 (sample SAMN03283285) | human gut metagenome | biome: human-associated habitat; material: feces | host: Homo sapiens | place: Peru | collected 2012 | reverse complement strand
GGATAACTATGGCAGAGTTTTATGATACTGATATATTTAATCAAATGAATTTTACGAAATAATTATTTATATCGCAACCAAAATGGTTGTTTTCTTTTTACATAATTTATGAAATGCCTAACATACAATATAAGCATTTACTTTAAAAAACAAGTATATTGTATTTGAATTTTAAAAAAATATTATGAAAAAGTAATAAAATAATTATTAAAAACATTTAACAAATGGAAGTAATTATTCAAAAATAATTTTTATTCTTCTACAACTATATATGGGTTATCCTTTGTGCCATCACCATTTGGCAATATAGTAATATCTTTATTTAAAGATATTACAGGATAAAAATCACTTCCAGTTGCCTGAAAACCAGCACTTACATTTAGATTATTCCATTGAACCCTATATAATCCATTACTCCTACTCGGAGACATACTATTTGCCCCATATGTAAATACTCCGCCGTTTTCAACATAAGTTACATCATTACAAAAAGCATTATCTGCTAACAAATAAGTATAAGAATCAAGGTTACTTTCATACCATTCATCAATTTTAACTTTTGTATAACTATTTGCATATATATTACTACCAGACCAATGAGCATAATTTCCTACATAAGGAGCATTAGTAAAACTTCCAGAACAAATATTATTATTTGTTTCTTCTCCAGTAAATATAATTCTTATAGACATATCATCATTTGTTCTTAATATTTTAAAACATTTGCCAGCAAAAACAACATTATTGTTATTGACTTGACCCCTATAAAAATATATCCTTGCCCCCTCATCAATATAATATAATAAACCAGTTGTTTTAGAACTTATTAAATTAATATGGTTATTTATTTTATTATAATATTCCTAAATGTTCAAGCAAAATATTAGTTCCAAGTAATATTAATATGATACCACCAATAATTTGTGCTACTTTACCATATTTAGAACCAAATTTACTACCTATTTTAACCCCTATCATTGATAATATAAATGTAATTATAGCAATTACTGTAAAAGTTAACATTGCATTATTACTACCATAAGCACATGCATAAGCAATACCAACAGCAAGAGCATCAATACTAGTCGCAACGCCAAGTAATAATATATTTTTAATACTTAAATCACTATTATTATTTTCTTCTTCATTATTTGATTCAATAATCATTTTAATTCCTATAAATCCAAGTAATACAAAAGCGACATAATGATCAACATTAATAATTATTTTTTCAAAAGCACTACCAAGTAAATATCCAATTAAAGGCATTATTCCTTGAAAAAGACCAAAACATATTGCTAGTTTCATAGTATCTTTTATACTTATATTCTTAACTGATAATCCTTTTACAACTGATACTGCAAATGCATCTGCAGCAAGTCCTACACTAATTAATAATATTTGTAATATATCCATATTTTTTCTCCATAATAATTATATCATTTAAAGAAATAAAAAAGAATTTAGATTTACATGATTTACACTATTTATCTAAATTCTTATGTTTTTACTGGCTATTTATAAATACATCTATAAGTTATTCTTTAATAATCTTATCAATAAAGAAGTATATAAAAACCATTATTACTGATATTAAGAGTCCTATATAAAATTCAGGAAAAGCAAGATTAATACTATTATATAAATTAATATCTTTAGTTATACCAATAGTATACCAAGTAAAAAATTCATATATTTCTGATATTACTATTCCAATGACACCTATTCCGCCTAATATTTTATTTGTATTTTTATTTTTAAATTTAAACCATATTCCAAAGAAGAATAATATAATTGATATAATAGTTATTGGGCTTAATAAAATAATTAAACCTCTTATTTCTTGAACACCTCTCATACCACCAAATTGATAAAGTAACATTGGCATTAAGCTCATAATAAATAATATTGTAAGTATTACTTGTTTATTTCTACTACCTACTTTATTACTATAATTGATTAATGTTTTAGTATATAGTTTATCCTTCTTTTTATCATTTACTTTTTCACCATTTAATAATTCTATAATAGAAATATCTAGTTCATTACATAATGGTTCGAATAAAGATATATCCATCATTGTTTTACCATTTTCCCATCTACTTATTGATTTATTACTAACGCCTAATTTTTCTGCGAGTTCTTCTTGTGTCATATTCTTTTCTCTACGACATTTTGCTATAAATAATCCTATTTTTTCTTGATTCATTTTTCACCTCACACAAAAATTATACAAAATAATCTTATAAATTAACAGGACATAAAATGAGAATAATATTATTTAACATATTATTAAATAATTCTTTAATTTATTATTAAAAAATGTTATTATTTTAATAGGAGGATAAAATATGGATGAAATAAGAGAAAAAGCTGAAAAGGAAATTGAAAAGCTAAGAAGTGATGAAAGATTAGCTACATTATTTGAAAATCCTAGATTTTATAGCGAAGTATTAGCTCAATTATTATATAATTCTAGTAGTCCTAATTTTAAAATGACTGTTGAAGATGGAAAATTGAAAGTTAGAACTGAATATAATGCTATGCCACAACAAGTTGATTATAATAATCCTTTAAGAAGTCAAAGTGAAGTTACAACTTATTATATTGCTAGGAAAGATGGTGCTAATAATTTGGTCGCTGTAAGAGAATGTGGTTCAACATATTATAATGCATATGATACTAATGGACTTGATAATGGAACGTTTAGTCAAGAATATTTTATATCTAATCCAAATGGTGATATAACTCATAAAGGAAATATGCATACTTCTGTTGATGTTATTAAAAATTATCCAGCAAGCAGTATAAAGTCATTAAATCAAGTAAGCAATTTGTTATTAAGTGAAAATGCTATGTTTAGTGGCAATTTTATAGAGCCAACTGTTAATAATGCAAATGTATCATATACTTGTAGTAGAAAACTTCCAGATAAGTCTGGAATAGTAAAAACAAGTATAATGGAAAGAAAGTCAAATTCAAAAGAAAGTTCAGATCTTAGAAAAGAACAATATTCTGTTTTATCAACAGAGAGACCAGAAAATATGTCTATTGGTGCTGTTATTGCAGAAGGTGAAACATATAATACATCAGCAGGAATTAGTCAACAAACACCTATGACACCTAAACCTATAAATGGCGTACAATTTTCATTACAAGATACTTTAGATTATTATCAAAATTCTTTTCAAATGGCAATTGATGCGAATAAGCAAATAGGATTATAATGTTAGAATAATAATTAATATGTCATATTTAATTATTATTCTTTTATTTTGCACACAATTCTAATATCTTTTTCATAGTATTAGCTGTTCTTATAGTAATTTTATCTTTAATATTAGTGCTTGCTGTTTTAACCCACCATGTGGACTTTCTATAATTCTTTAAATCAAATGTCCAAAATATAGAGTTGTTATATTCCATAATTTGTTCAATATCAACTTTAGGTTCACCATTATTCATAACCCATTAAAAATATTTTTCATAAATAAAATTCCAACAACTATAAAAATCATTATACAAATTATAACTATAGTAATTATTAATTTTTTCTTATTCTTCTCTTTATTATCAAATTTCATTATCACTTAATCTTCTATTCTTTGAGCAAAATATAATCCTGCTTCTTTCATTAAAACTTCAATCGCATCATACACTGTCTTCCCATTTTCATCAATATGATAGCTTTCTCCTGAATTAGAATCATTAAAGAAATCCCATGCTGTTACTAATTTTTTTACTTTTTTAATCTTATGTTTTTCCATTAGTTTTTCATATTTTAAAGCTATATCTTTTCCATAAAAAATATTTATTACATTATATTTATCAGTCATTATTTCTGCATTACTGATATGATTTCCTATACCAATTTGTGCTAATCCGTCATTAATAAATAAATTTCCAAATATTTTTAATAATTCTTTAGCAAATGATTTAGAAATATTATCAATATAATATACATCTTTATGTGGTTCTTTAATTATATTGTCTTCTATATTCTCATCTTTTTCATTAGTTGGTGCTTCAATTATTAAAAATAATGGATCTTGTTGTATATCAATAAAATCATTAATTATATTTAATATTTTATCTACATTAATATTTGCTATTAGATGATTACCTGCAACCATATATTCTTCATTTAGGTTATCTGAATCATTAATTTTTACGCCCTTAATCATTTTTAACATATAACTCTAACTCCTTTCAAGAACCATAATTGATTCAATATGTTTTGTCTTATTAAACATATTTATTATTTCTAGTTTTACCATTTTATAATTATTAAGTAAATCTATATCCCTCTTTAATGTTTTAGGATTACATGAAATATAAACTATTCTTTTAGCGTTAGAATTATCTAAAAAATCAATTACTTTCTTTGATAATCCGCTTCTTGGTGGATCTACTATTATTACATCATAATTATTGTTTTTAGCAATACTAGCATCTCCACATACAAAATCTATATTATTAATATTATTTATTTTTTTATTTATATTAGCATTCTTTATTGAATCTTTATTTATTTCTATACCATCAATGTGTTTAAAATTATCTTTTAGATATATTCCAATAGTACCAGTACCACAATATAAATCAAGTAAATTATTACCATATCCAGCATACTCACGTGCTTTATCATACATTATTTTCATGTTATCCTTATTAACTTGAAAGAATGAATTTGGATAAATACTATATTTAATATTATCTATTTCTTCAATTATATAACTTTTTCCATAAACTAATTTATCATTTAAATATATTGATGTTATATTAAAGTTATTTATAAGACCATTTATATCATATTTTTCACATTTAAATATAACCATAGTATCTTTAGTAGTAACTCTAATAATAACTTCAAAAATACCATTTAAATCACTCATCTTTAAATAATTATATATATCATTAATTCTATTATCTAAAAGTAAACAATTATTAAATTCTATAATATCATTAGTTTTTTCACTATAATATCCAATTTTACCATCTTTAATATGAAATGTAGCCTTATTTCTATAGTTATATTCATTATTAGTAAGCACACTTTCTATATTTATATTAAATAATTTATTAATGTAATCTATCTTTATTCTTTTTTCACTATCAAAATCAATATGTAAAAAATTACATCCTCCACACTCATTATAACAATGACATTTAACTTCACATCTTTTATCACTTTTAGTAATAAATTCTATTACTTTTCCTACTGCGAATCTTTTACTTACACTTACTATTTTAATTTTAACTTTTTCATTACTTAAAGTATATGGAACAAACACTACTATATTATTTATTCTTGTAACACCATTTCCAATATCATCAACACTTTCAATAACTACTTCATATATATCATTTATTTTCATATTTCACCTCATAAAAAGATAACTACATTTTACCATATAGTTATCTTCATTTCTATAAAACTTATTATTTATTCTTTATCTTTTCTTAATTCATCAAATATGGATGTGCCTATACCTAAATCATTCTTAATATTGAAATTATCTAATATAGTAGCACCTATATCAGCAAAAGTTTTTCTATCAGGAAGTCTTTTACCTGTTTTAAATATAGGACTATACATAAGTATTGGAACATTTTCTCTTGTATGATCAGTTCCTTTAAATGTAGGATCATTACCATGATCAGCTGTTATAATAAGTAAATCATCTTTCTTAAGATTCTTTAGTATAATTGGTAAATAGTAATTGAAGTCTTCAAGTGCTTTTAAGTATCCTTCTCTATCTCTTCTATGACCATATAGCATATCAAAGTCATTTAGATTAGCAAACAATAGTCCACTAAATTCGCCTTTAGCAAAGTCTATTATTTTCATCATACCATCCATATTATCTTTTGTTCTTATTTTAACTGCAATACTTTTGCCATTAAATATATCTGATATTTTACCTATAGCAATAGTTTGAACTCTATTTCTATCAAGTAAATCAAGAACATTAATAGGTGGATCTAAAGCATAATCATGTCTTTTTGGTGTTCTTGTGAAATTGCCTGGTTTACCTATAAATGGTCTTGCAATAATTCTAGCAATTTTATATTCATCACCTTTAGTAAGTTCACGTACTGTTTCACATATTTTATATAATTCTTCTACTGGAATAATATCTTCATGAGCAGCAATTTGAAGCACAGAGTCAGCTGAAGTATATATAATTAATGCTCCTGTCTTCATATGCATTTCACCTAAGTCTTGTATTATTTGTGTACCAGAGGCAGCGATATTACCAATTACATCTCTACCAGTAGCTTCTTGAATTTTACTTATAAGTTCTAAAGGAAATCCCTCTGGATATGTTTTATATGGAGTTTTACATACAGCACACATCATTTCATAATGACCATTTAATGTATCTTTTGCAAGATTAATTGGGCATGCCTTCATATAAAGTCCTCTTGTATTTTCTACTTCTTTTCCAACAAGTGTAGTAAGTCCAAGTCTTTCTAACGTATCTAAATTATATGAATCTCTTATTGTATGTAAAAGTGTATTAGCACCAACATCACCATATTTAGCTGCATCACTTGCTTCTCCTACTCCTACACTATCCATTACTACTAAAAATATTCTTTTAAACATTTGCATCACTTTCCTTCTTACTTCTATTAAAATACTCATTATAATTATCTTTAACAAAATTATCTGCTAAATGAGTATATATTTCTGTTGTTACAACATTTTCATGTCCAAGTAACTCTTGAACACTTCTTATATCAGCCCCACATTCTATTAAATGAGTCGCAAAACTATGTCTTAAAACATGAGGAGTAATCTCTTTATTAATATTCTTTGTCTTTGCTATTTCACCTATTATTTTATATAATCCTTGACGTGTCATCCTGTTACCATGATTATTTAAAAATAATGAATCAGTAGGCTTTTGCTTCTTTACAAATAACTTACTTCTATATTTATTAATATATGAATCTAAATAATTAACACATACATGTGATAAAGGAACAATTCTCTCTTTACTACCTTTTCCATATACATTAACAACCATATTACCAAGATCAATATTATTTAAATCTAAATTAACAAGTTCTGTTGCTCTAAGACCTGTTGCATATAATAATTCAAGTATAGCTTTATTTCTATAATCAAATGGTGTTTCAAGTCTTATATCAAGTAATTTATCTACTTCTTCAATACTTAAATATTTAGGTAGTGTTTTCTTTCTCTTTAAACTTTCTACATCTTCTGAAATATTAATATATCCTTTATAAATAGATAAATACTTATAGAAACTCTTTATACTAGCAATTATCCTATTAATAGAACTTTCATTATAACTTGGAAGTATATGTAATACATAATTATCAATATCTTTTTTAGATATATCTAATATTTCTTTATTAGTATATTCTAAAAATGATGTTATATCTCTTATATATGATTCTATTGTATTCTCTGAATAATTCCTATCAATTCTTAAATAATCTTTAAAATCATCAACTAATTCTTTATTATCAATTTCTATCATATTTATTACCCTGATAACATTATACAATATAAAAGACTATTTTTAATAGTCCTTTTACTTATTTTTTACATTTTTTGAATCAATTATGTTAAACATTATACCACCTATAATCATTGGTATATAGTATGTTATAAATCTCCATACTAATAGTCCTGGTATTATAAATACTTCTTTTACTATTACTTCAAAGTAGTGTATAAATGAATATTCTGCTCCTACACTAGCACCTGGTATAGGTACAAAACATGATGAAGTATATATAAAACATCCAAATATAATTGAATATATAAAATTAATATTCATATCACTATGTAATGCTTTAAAAGCAAAAAATGGTACCATAAAATATATAGTCATATATATAAAGTTAATAATTACACATTTGATAATGAATTTCTTATCTTTAGCAAGTTCTTTATATCCAAGAGAATATTCAGTACATTTAGTAGACCATTTCTTTTTCTTATCTTCTTTATCTTTAAAGAATTTAAATTTATCAATAAAGAAATAACCTACTTTTTTAGCAACACTTGTTTTTAAACATGAGAACATCGCAATAAATAATGAAACAACAGTTACAATAATACCAAGAATAGTGATATATAATATGAATCCATTAGGCATTATATTAAAGATGTATCCTATTATTAAATATAATATGCTCATAAGTGTCATAGTTATTTGAAGAATAATAAAGTTTTCTACTAGAATCAATATTCCTTTAGTAACACTCACTCCTTCTCTATTTAATCTATATATTTGAAGTGGCTGACCACCTAATGAAAAAGGAGTTATCCCATTAAAGAATTTAGTCATTATATTTAGATTAATTGCATCTTTGAATTTATATTCTTTCTTTTGCTTTTTGATTAAAATATATAGTAAATATGCTTCAACTATTATATATAATCCAAATATTATAAATGCTAGTGCAATATATAAGTAATTAGCATTCTTTAATAACTTCATTGATTCTATAAAATTATCTTTAAGTAGATAATAGAATAAAAACATAGTAAGTAAAAAAATAAATATTGTTTTAAAACCTATCTTCTTCATATTTTAGTCACCTTTAATCATTATATCATAATTATAATATTTTTAAAGTGACTTTTAAATGACAATAAAAAATAAAAACAGAAATCTATTAATACATTGTTTTAGATTTCCGTTAAACTTATTTTATTAATTATGAGATACTAAGCATTTTTCTAATGTAACATTTAATGATGATAATAATTCTTCCAATTCAACATTTGTACTATAAGTAAAATATTTATTTCCGTTTTCATCTATAATAGAATATGGTTCATGATTATCATCTTTGTATTTATCAATATTATCTATTATCTTTTTAATATCATAGTTATATATACCAGATTTAAGAATTTGATCATTGCGTTCATTAATAGCAATTGTATCATATTCAAAACTATTATCACTATATAAATATAGTTTTGGAGTATCACAATCAATTCCTTCATAAGAAATAGTATAAGATAACTTTACATTTTCTGCATTATTTAAATATGATTCATCATTTTTTGTAATACTATTAAATATATTAATCTCATCTTTTCGTAATAAAGAATTTCTATATATAGTATTGTCTTTATCTTTATCCTTTTTCAATTCTTTCAAAGCATAATCAGTTAATATAGCTTTGTTCTTTTGCGAAAAATTAAGAGAATATGTATTAACATTAGTAATATCATAATTATCATTAATTTTTATTTTCTTTACTATTATTGAATCATCATTTTTAATATATATATAATAAGATAAATTATCGCTTTCTGAATACTGAATCTTATATTTATATTCTTCTACACTTATTTCAAAAAAATTTTCTCCAAGTAACAATCCTTGTATTACTTCTTTCTGTTTATCATTTAATTCATTTGGATGTAATTCTATTTGTTCTTTTGAAATATTATTATCAATGAAAGTTTTTAACTTTTCAAAATTACTTTTAGAATACTTAAAATTTTCTGTTGTAGTTTTGGAATCACAATCAAGAGTACTACAATAAGATGTTTCAACTATTTCAATTTTATTATTATCAAATATACTTATATCATATTTAGAGCCTGGCACTCCATCATCATAATATGTAATTTTATAAAGAGTAGTACCTGAATTTTTATTTTTAAAATTGAAAGGGAAAAATAAAACCAACCCAATACCTATAATAATAACTACTATTAAAATTATAAGTAAATTCTTTTTTTGAGATAAATCATTTTCCATATAACACACGACCTTTTCCAAAATATTTATTATTTAATAATGATTAACTCTATGAAAACCATTTTAAATATCTTACTAATATTAGTTTACCATATCAATTTGAAAATTGCAAACATATTTTATCAAAAGAAAAGCACTATCTCTAGTGCATCCTTATTTCATTTTTATTTCTTATCAGCAATATCTGTAAAATATCCTGGATTGCTTGTTCCACCATCTATGTGAGCATAATCACCATCAATATGATTATCATCTATAGTAGTTCCTGCTCCACCTATTAGATTAAGGCAATATTTAAACATATTCTTATTTTTTGAGATTTTACTAGCATCAAATTTGCTACTAGCATAAATTCTATTAATCATACAGCTTTCAAACATACTACTTATATCAGTAACTTTACTTGTATTAAAACTACTTAAATCTAATGTTGTAGCAGTGCTATTATAAAACATATAACTCATATCTGTCACTTTGTTCGTATTAAAGCTGCTCAAATCTAATGTTTCAAGAGAATTAGTGCTAAACATATAACTCATATTAGTTACATTTGATGTATCAAGACTACTAAAATCGTTTGGAATTTTGCTTTCCATAAACATGCCTTTCATACTCTTTACTTCGCTTGTGTTATATTCTGATATATCTATGTATACATTTTTACCTACTGTACCTGAAAACATATATGATGTTGAAATAACTGGTTTATTATTAATATAAGTACATATTTTTCCACCAACATCTCCATTTTCAAAATTGGCATTTAACTTTACTCCCCAGCCATCAGTATCAATATTCTGCCATCCTGTTTTAGTTCCTTCCTGCATATATCTATATGTGTATAGTGCATCTGAATATTCTGCACCTTGTACCAATTCAACATCAGTTTTACAATAAACTGCTGTATCTTTATATTCCTCAATACCTAATACTCCGCTGAATTTCTTTCCTTGATTATAATTTTGATCTGCATTTGTATCTTTAAATAAAATTGTAAAAGTATATTTATGAGTTATACCTGCTTCTATTGATATCTTTTTTGCAATTGTCATATCACTTATTGGTGCTTGTGATATTGAATCGCATGCTCCTTCTACTATTCCTGCTGAATTAAGTCTTTCACATGTCGCACTTAAAACTAATTCATCATTTGTTATTTCATTAGTAA
>OIZL01001769.1_pt1 | contig 10936 bp, 10 predicted proteins | sample 1588541 | NCBI WGS metagenome assembly OIZL01 (sample SAMN03283285) | human gut metagenome | biome: human-associated habitat; material: feces | host: Homo sapiens | place: Peru | collected 2012 | reverse complement strand
TTTATGCTTCAGAATTTTATTATAATGAAGATGGTAATGCTGTATGGCCTAGATTAGCTGTAAATTATACGAATAAAACACAATTTTTAAGTAGAATTAATAAAGGTGTTTTAGATATTTCAGATGATGCTAGTTTAAATAAAAAAATGCTTGATAATGAAAGAAGAATATCTACTAGTAATATGATATATATAGGGGATGGGTATACGGATGTTCCTTGTATGAAGTTAACTAAAGATAATGGTGGTGTAAGTATTGCTGTTTACCATGGGGAAAATAATGATACAGCAAAGAATTTACTTCGTGATGAGAGAATAAATTATATGGCAAAGGCTGATTATTCTTTAGATAGTGAAATAGATAAAATAGTGCATAAAACAATTAAAGCGATGGCTATTAATACAGAACTTAAGAATATTACTTATAAGCAGAATAGGGGGATATAGTTTGTCAATGATTGAAGATAAGATTAAAGAAACGTTAGATAGAAAAGAATTTCTTGAAGAAAGGATTTTAAATGAATATACATCAGCTTTGACAATGCTTATTGGAATATTTTTAGCAGGAGGAATATCACTTGTTGCACTTAAAAATTGGTTAGTTGTAATTGCTACCATTATAGGAACTTCTATTCCTTTTGATATTTATTATTATCGTACAGAGAAAATAAAAGAAGAGATTAAAGAACTAGATAAATACTTAAAAGACTTATATTTTATACAAGAAAAAAGGGGTAAGAATTTTCAAGACAAGTATGCTGAAGACATGAGTGATAATATAGAAAAAGTTAATGATTTATTGATTGGTAATTATGAATATAATTATGTTACTTCAAGTAATGCACTTAGAAAAGTTAGAAAGAAAAGTAATGAAAAGAAGATTAATTTTGAAATAAAAAATTAGTTTTCTTTTTTCTACTGAGTAAAAATAAGTATTAAGCGAAGAAATTATAAATATATTGTTGATTTTGAAATGATTTTCTTGTATAATTAAATTGTATCATTTTAGGGAGAGTCGATATCATGAAGAAAATATACACAAGTATTGATATTGGATCTGATACTGTTAAATTTTTAGTAGCAGAAGAAATAAATGGAAAAATATATGTTTTATCTTCTTCGTCTATTAAATCGAAAGGTATTAGAAAAGGATTAATAGTAGATGCTAATTTAGCAGTTAATACAATTAAAGATGGTATAAAGAAAATTAATGATGATTTAGGATTTGATATAAAAAGAGTCTTGGTAAATGTTCCTGATTATAATGTTAAATTTATGTACATAACAGGTAATGTTAGTGTTAAGGGCATTGTAGATACAGAACATATTAACAAGGTTATTAAGGATGCTGTATATGGTAAAATTGATAAAGATTATGAACTAGTTACAGTTATTCCTTTGGATTTTGTACTTGATAACAAGGAAGGTAATGAATATCCAGCTGGACTTCAATGTAAGGAAATGCAGTTGAAGGGTATTATGATAACAGTTCCTAAGAAGAATATTTATTCAGTAATTAGTGTTATTGAGGGAGCAGGACTAGAGGTTGTAGATATTACTTTATCTGGTTTTAGTGATTATGCTCAGGTAGGGAATAAGAATCTGGATAAAAAAGTCGGTGCTATTATTAATTTAGGACATGAGACAACGAATGTATCAATTATTAATGGTGGCAAGATAATGAATACAGAGACTATTCAACTAGGTGGAATTAATATTGAGAATGATATTGCTTATGTATTTGGAACTAATGTTATCGATGCTAGAAAGATAAAGGAGAAGTTTGCTACTTGTCATAAAAGGTTTACTAATTTAAATGAAGTTTATGAACTTGAAAATAGTATTGGTGAGATGGTTAAACTTAATCAATTGGAAGTTACTGAAGTAGTTATGAGTAGAATGGTAGAAATACTTAATTATGCAAAGAAACAGATTTTACTTTTAACAAAGAAAAATGTCGATTATATAGTTTTAACTGGGGGCCTTACGGAAATTAAATCTTTTAAAAATTTAGTATATGAAATTTTAGGAAAAGATGTTATAATATATGTAATGGATGAGATAGGAATTAGAGATAATAAGTATACAACAGCAATGGGAATGATTAAATATTTTTCTCAGAAGATGGCTGTTAGGGGGAAAGAATATTCTATGATAAGTCTTGATGATGAACGTTTATTACTAACTCCAGATAACAAAAAGAAGAAAGAAAAAGTGGCTGTTGCTAAGATGTTTAAAGGCTTTATTAGAAATAAGGAGGAGAAATAATGAATAATATGTTTGGTTTAGAAATGAATCAATTAGCAAAAATTAAAGTAGTAGGTATTGGTGGAGGCGGGTGTAACGCTGTTAATCGTATGATTGATTCAGGACTTAAAGGTGTTGATTTTATAGTAGCTAATACAGATTTACAAGTATTAAATGATTCTTTAGCACCAACTAAATTACAGTTAGGTAGTGATCTTACAGACGGTCTTGGTGCTGGTGCAAATCCTGCTATAGGAAAGGAAGCGGCTTTAGAATCTAAAGAAGAAATAGAAGAGGCATTAAAAGGAGCAGACATGGTGTTTGTTACTTGTGGTATGGGTGGTGGAACTGGTACTGGTGCTTCACCAATAGTTGCAGAGATTGCTCAAGATTTAGGTGCACTTACAGTTGGTATTGTAACTAAACCATTTAGTTTTGAAGGAAAGAAAAGAATGGAACAAGCTATTGCTGGACTTGACGAGTTAAAGAAGCACGTTGATACTTTAATAGTTATTCCTAACGATAGATTAAGAGAATTAATAGATAAATCTACACCAATGCTAGAAGCATTTAGAGAAGTAGATAATGTACTTCATAGAGGAGTTCAATCTATTTCTGATTTGATAGCAATTACAGGTCTTGTTAACCTTGACTTTGCTGATGTTAAGGCAGTTATGAAAGATCGTGGCAATGCTCTTATTGGTATTGGTGTTGGTTCAGGAGAAAATAGAGCAGTGGAAGCTGCTAAACAAGCAGTTTCATCACCACTTCTTGAAACTTCAATTAATGGGGCAACAGATGCTATTATCAATGTTACTGGTGGTAGTTCTCTTACATTATTCGAAGTAGAAGAAGCTGCTGAAGTTATTAGAACAGCAGCAAACACTGATATTAATACAATATTTGGTGCTGTTATTAACGAAAATTTAACTGATGAGGTAATTGTTACTGTTATAGCTACTGGTTTTGAAGAACCAAGTGAACCTTTATATCATAGTTTTAACTCTACTAAAAGAGAAGATATGTATAAAGATGATGATGACTACAATGACAATGATTTGGATATTCCACCTTTTATAAGAGATAGACAAGATTTCTAATATAGCTATTATAAGAAGATAAGCAATTATCTTCTTTTATTATTACCTATGATTTTTAATGTAAAGTTAATACTAATAAGTGATTATTTGTTTATTACATGATATAATTATCTTGGTGAAGACATGAAAAAAAAGATTGTATTAATATTAGTTATTTTATTTACTTTAGGAACTATATTTTATTATTTAGATTATTTTAATTTAATTCCACATAAAAAAAATTTAGCGGATGATTTTAATATAGTTATTATAAAGAGTAATAGGGATTATAATGATAATGGAATAGATGATTATACGGATATTTTAAATGGTGCTAAGAAGGATGCTAAAAATAAGCCAAGATATAGATCGGCTTATTATAATGGAGGATATCCGCCAGAGAATGAAGGAGTTTGTACTGATTTAGTATGGAGAGCATTTAGAGAGGCTGGATATAGTTTAAAGGATATGGTTAATAATGATATAAATAATCATAAGGAAGACTATAATATTGATGTAATAGATAAGAATATAGATTTTAGAAGAGTAGTAAATTTGAGAGTGTTTTTTGATAAATATGCTACTATACTTACTAATGATATTAATGAAATTGATGAATGGATGCCTGGTGATATTGTAATATTTAATAATAATAAACATATAGGTATTGTATCTAATTATCGTAATAAAGACGGAGTTACTTATATTTTACATAATGGTGGACAGCCAGTAAGAGAAGAAGATTATTTGAAAAGAGGAATAGTAGTAGCTCATTATCGTTTTGATGCAGAAAAGATACCTGATGATGTATTATATAAAATGAATTAAAGATATTATAATATGATTTTACATAGTAACTAAAATATGGAAAATACATATGAATTATTGACTTAGAATAGGATTTTAAGATATAATTATATTAAGGTGATAATATGAAAAAAAGGATGCTTTTAGGAATATTTTTGATTATGTCATTATTCTTAGTAATGCCCCAAAGAACTCAAGCACAGACATTACAAGATATGTATGACCAATTAGCAGAATTACAAGATAGATATAATAAAAATAAAAATAATAAAGAGTTAACTGAAAGTCAAATTAAGCAGTTAAATAATGAAATATCTAGTATTTCTGCTACTATTGAAAAGACTCGTGAAGAGATAAAGCAGGCTGAAAAAGATATAGAAAATAGTAAAATAGAAATAGAAAACAAGAAGGTAGAGACAGATGGTTTAATTCAATTCTTACAAGTATCTAATGGTGGAAATATATATTTAGAATATTTATTTGATGCAGAAAATTATACTGATTTTATATATAGATATGAAGTTGTTAAACAATTAACTAATTATAATTCTGATTTAATTGATGAACTTGAGACATTAATATTAAATTTGCAAAAAAAAGAAAAAGAATTATCTGAAAAAAAAGTTAAACTTGAAAATGAACGTCAAGAATTAACAAAGAAGGTTAATACGTTATCATATAGTTTAGCAGGTTTTAAGTCTGAAGGTGTAGATATTGAAAAGGATATTCAGAATTTAAAAGAAGTTATTAATATATATGAAGATATGGGATGTTCTAGATATCAAGATGTAAATACTTGTGGTAATTCAATTAATGCATATGGTTGGAAATATCCTTTAGCTAAAGGTTGTGTTACTAGTGAATATACTGGTTTTAATACAAGACTAGATTATAGTGGTGGTGGTGGACATCATGCAATAGACTTAGACTGTGTTAGTGAGGGAACAAACGTTTATGCAGCAGCAAATGGTAAAGTATCTAGAATTGCTTTTTATAGTTGTGGTGGAAATGCAATTTATATAACACATACGGTTAATGGTAAGAAGTTTACAACAGTATATATGCATCTACTTAGCATTGCTAATGATATATACGTTGGTAAAGTGGTGACTGACCAGACAGTAATTGGATATGTAGGTGGTTATAGTACTTCAATAGAACATGGTGGATATGATTACTGTACTACGGGTACTCACTTACACTTCGGTATAGCAGAAGGACATAGTGCTTGGGATTTTAATTCTTATTCAATTAATCCAAGAGAAATATATAGTTTCCCAGCTTTAGTTTATAGTGGTGGTGGATATTTTTACAGATAATTAAGGAGGGGCTGATTAATAAGCCTCCTTTTTAAAGGAAGTGAAAAAAATGAATGGTCTTACTAAAAAAGATATTGAATATAGAATAAATAATGGTATGATAAATAATGAAGAGATTCGTAATTCAAGAACAACGAAGGAAATAATTCTTAGTAATACGATAACTTTGTTTAATTTAATTCATTTAGTGTTATTTATATTGGTGTTAACTACTGGATCAATTGCTAATGCAACTTTTGTAGTGTCTATTTTCTTTAATACAATAATTGGAATATATCAAGAAATAAAAGCTAAGATTATTGTAGATAAATTAAAGATAGTTGCTAGTGATAAGGTTAAAGTTATTCGTGATGGTAAGAGAGTAGAAATATTACCTACTGAGATAGTTATGGATGATGTATTATATCTTACTGCAGGAGATAGTATGGTAGTAGATGCTAAGGTTATCTCAGCTGACAATTTAGAAGTAGATGAATCAGTTATTACTGGTGAAAGCGATACTGTTATAAAAAAGAATAATGATAATTTGATATCTGGATCAATCATTACTTCTGGTAATGGATATGCTAAAGTCGTATCAATTAATCGTGATACATACGCTAATAAATTAATTAAAGAAGCTAGTAAAGATACAGATAATTCATCATATTTAATGAAGAATATTAATGCTATTTTAAAAGTTGTTACAGTTTTAATTATTCCTGTAGGTATTATGTTATTCATTACACAGTTTTTCTATAGTAATCAAACATATAGTGAATCGGTATTATCTTCAGTAGCAGGTATTATTGGAATGATTCCTGATGGATTAGTTTTACTTACTTCTATTTCATTAACTGTAGGAGTTATTAAAATGGCTTCTAAGAAAGTTATTATTCAAAGACTTGCAGGAATAGAATTATTAGCTTGTGTTGATACTCTTTGTTTAGATAAAACAGGTACTATTACTGATGGTAGTATGGAAGTTATTGATACAATATATTTTGATAAAGATGCAGAGAATATTAATAATATTATAGCTAATATGGTTCAAGATGAAGGTAATGCTACGAACATTGCGATGAATAAATATTTTAAAATTACTAAAGAAATACCAATAGTAGAAAAAGTACCTTTTTCTTCAGCAAGAAAATATGCTTTAACTAAGTTTGAAAAAGGAAGTTATGCTGTTGGAGCTTGTGAATTTATTACTGATAAAAAAACAGATGATTATCCAGAAATATTAGAATATATTAATGGTGGATTTAGAATTATTACTTTAGTAGATTGTGGATGTGAATTTAATAAGTCTATGAATAAAATATTAGCGTTTATTATTTTAAAAGATAATATTAGAAAAAGTGCTAAAGAAACATTAAATTTCTTTAAAGAACAAGATGTAAATATTAAGATTATTTCTGGTGATAATCCAAAAACGGTATCTAATTTATTAAGACAGTTAGAAATTGAAGATTATGACAAATACATTTCAGGAAATGATTTACCAGAAGATTTTAATGAATTAGTTAAGATAGTAAATAATTATAAGATTTTTGGAAGAGTCACTCCTCATCAAAAAAAGAGTATCGTAGAGGCTTTAAGAAAAAGTGGAACTATTGGATATATAGGTGATGGTGTTAATGATATTTTGGCTCTAAAGGAAGCTGATTGCGGTATTGCTCTAGCTAGTGGCATTAGTGCTGCTAGAAGTGTTTCAGAAGTTGTACTTACTGATTCAGACTTTTCTATTTTACCAGGTATTGTAAATGAAGGTAGAAGAGTTGTTAATAATATTGAAAGAGTTGCTAGTATGTATTTAATTAAAACAACTTATTCATTTTTAATATCTGTGCTTTGTATTATTCTTAATCATGAATATCCTTTTTATCCAGTACAATTAAGTTTAATTAGTGCTATTTGTGTAGGTTTACCATCATTCTTCTTAGCTATTGAGCCTAATTATAATAAAGTTAAAAAAGGATTCTTGGTAAAAGTATTTAGAAATGCATTACCTAGCGGATTATGTGTATTTATCAATATTTTCTTTTTAATTATGATTTCTTCTATTTTTGATATAGATTTTGAATATTTACGTATTGTAGTTGTAGCAACAACAGGATTTTTAAATTTAAGACTATTATATAATATTAGTCAGCCATTATCTCTACTTAGAAAGATATTGGTATATACTTGTTCTATTTGCTTCTATGCATTATTAATTATATTTAATAAATTTTTATTAGTTAATAATGTCAAATTTATTTCAATTGTCTTAATTGTAGGTATGGTATTTGCTAATATTTATATGACTGATTTCTTAGAAGAATGTTATGATTGGGTTGTTAAAAAAATTAATCAATTTATAAATAAAAGGAGTAGGGTAGTTAGTGAAAAAAAATAATTTATGGAGAGTTATTTGGATAGTAGGAATATATGCAGTACTTGTATTAATTTTATATTTAGTTATTATGTATAAGGTTAAATGGGAAGATAAAGATTTACATAAATATTTATATTTTTATAATTGTAATGAGTCACTATGCACTTCTGATGTAGCTCAGAATAAGTATTATAGTCGTGTATTATGTGAAGATGATGTTTGTCCATATGTTAGTAGTATTAATGATAATTTAGTTATACTTAATAAAAAAGACAAATCTTGGATATATGATTATGCTAATGAAATAGTGTTAAATGATAAATATATTTCATATGTGTACCTTAAAGATAATTATTACATAGTAAAAGATAATTCAAATAATGTAGGTTTAATTAATAATAACGATGAAACTATTATTCCTCTTGATAAATATGGGAAGATTATTGATTTTAAAAATAATTATTTATTATATTTTAAGGATGGAATGTATTATATTAAAAATATTACAGACGATACTGAACTTATAGCAAGTGAAAATGAATTAATACTTATTAATGATAAATTATATGGATATTTAGTAGATAATAATTATTTTATTGCTTCTTATGATACAAAAAATAAAGTAAATGATAATAGTTATAATTATATGTTTTCATATGAAGATATTATTTTAACAGTAAGTGATAAAAAAATTGATATTATGAATACTGATTTAAAATCTACTCTTATCATGCGTATTACTACTTATTATGATTATGCGATAGAGAAGGAGAGAGATAGTTTAAATATTAAAGTACGAGATGATATTTTATATTTTAATGTAAGAAACGAAGATGAAAAATACACTAGTTATAAATATGATATTAAAAATAAAAAAATTTTAACATAAAAAAGAGTAGGGGGATTAAGTTAAATTATCCCCCTATTCCATTATTTTTCTTTAAATGAATTACAGATAGTTTCAGTTTTCTTTTTACAGTTACATTTATTACAAGTGCATGTTATATCTACTGAATCTAATGTGCATAAATATTCTGTATCATTATTAAATTGGCAATTAGAAACATCACATTTTATTGTTTGTTTTTTATCTTTCATTAATTTACCTCCGATAATATTATTATGGATATTTGACGAGAAAATATACTATTGAAAATTTGCATCGTTAGTGAATAACTATACATCTTTGGATATTTCAATGCAAATTTAAAATTAGATTAAATTTAGAAATATTATTTTTGCATTGTAGATTAATACTTATTCATCTTTATTTAGCTCGATGCAAATTTTCAAACCATAAAATTATAGATAGTATGTATATATTATTTAATAAATAGTATTATAAAATATTGAGTGCAGACAAATAGAATGGATATAATCAAATATAATACTTAATATTAAGTTCTCTAGAATTAATTATTAATTAAGAAAGAGAAGAGTATTAATATTAATAAATATATGAATCTTGTTATAATTAATATTTCTATTTTAAAATATAAGGAAGTTAACATAATATATATTATAGGAACTTGATAGAAGTGTCAAAAATATAATTATATAAGGTTATAAAATAATATATTAGGGTTTATTAATATATTAATATTTATTTAATATTATAATGGATGTAAATTTAATATTTGTATTTCATTATAATATTTTTTATAAATTTAAAAGCGAACGAATATTTTATTGTTTGGAGTGTGTATTTTTATGTTAAGAAAGATATTAATATGGTTATTAAAATTATTTGGATTATATGAAGATAAGAGTGATACCCCTACTCCCTTTAGAATGCAAACATTATATGAGATTAAACCTTTTATGACAGAATATGAGAGACGAATATATAGTATATTATTAAAATTAGGTGATGATTACAAAATAATACCACAAGTTAATATGGCTAGTATTATTAGAAAGAAAAATAATGATCATTATTATAGTGATTTATTTAGAAATATTGATTTTGCTATTTTTGATAAAGATTGCAGTAATTTATTAATGTTAATTGAAATAGATGACTCAACTCATAATAGTTATAAACGCCGTCAGAGAGATGAAAAAGTTAATAATATTTGTCATGATGTTGGTATTAAAATACTTCACTTCTATACTAGTTATCCAAATGAAGAGGGTTATGTTTTAAATAGGATTTTAAAGAATTTAAATAATAATATTGATAACAAAGTAAGTAATACTGAAGAAAATAATACATATACTTTAGTTAGATAATATATAATAAAAAGTAGGGTATCCCCTACTCTTTTAAATTTTATTAATTATAAATTCCTCTTGATTGAATCTCTGCTATTTTATCAAATACTTCACTAGCATTATGTTCATTTATTTCAGTGTATCCAAGTTCTTTTAAGGCTAATACTTTAGCAGTATTTAACTCTTGGGTACGGCTTAATTTTTCTTCGTTTTTCTTTGATAATTCATTTTCCCAACGACGGTGAGATTCTGCTAGTTTTGTTCTTGAAGCTCCACCATTATTATATAATGTCATAGCTGAATACATAATACTTTCAAAGACAAATTGTTGGTCTTCTTCAAATTCATAGACAGTAGGAGGTGTAAAGCCAGCTGATTTAGATATGTATGCAAGAATATATTTGGCTTCTTTTGTTTTTGTAGTAGCTTGAATGAAATGATAATAATAGTTTAATAGTGTTAAGCTATTTTTTGTTTTGTCTTCATTTAACATTTCTTTAATTATGAAGACAATATCGTTAATAATATTTTGTTCTTCTGGACGTAAACCAGTTAACTCGATAATTTCATTCTTTTTGACAGTAGTTCTTTTTGAATTGAATAATTTATTACCTACTTCTTGAATATATTCTTTCGTTAATTCAATATTCTTTAACTCGTCTTCATTTTTAACATTTAATAAAGCAAATAGAGCTTGTGATTTATCATTTGATAGTTTAGACAAATCTTCTCCATCTAAATAGTTATATACCATTTGACGAGATACACCAAGATATTTAGCTAAATTTACTTTAGATATATTTGCTTCTTTTAATATTACATTTATTTTTTCTACAGTATTCATATTATTAGACCCTCCGTATATATACAATTTTATCATTTTACACTTAATGTGTCAAGATAACTGTCTCT
>OIZL01001768.1_pt1 | contig 10941 bp, 10 predicted proteins | sample 1588541 | NCBI WGS metagenome assembly OIZL01 (sample SAMN03283285) | human gut metagenome | biome: human-associated habitat; material: feces | host: Homo sapiens | place: Peru | collected 2012 | reverse complement strand
CTAACATCATTTCCATCAAAACCTTTATCTTTTTCTTTTAAGAAACCATTTTTAACTATTAATAAAGCATTAATGTATTTAAAAAATTTAAAAATTTTATGGCAATATTTATAGTTGCTACATTTATTATGCCACAAAGTATATTAGCTTATTCCAAATACGTAGTAGTGGGAGGAGAAAATATTGGCCTTCAAATTAATAATAAAGGAATAATAGTTGCTGGTTTTTATAAAATAGGAGATGTAATGCCATCTAAAAATTCATATTTAAATAAAGGTGATACTATAATACAAGCAGATAATAAAAGTATTAATTCGATAGATGATTTTATTAGTGTGATAAAAAATAGTAATGGTGAAAGCTTAAATATTACGTACACAAGAGGTAATAGCAAAAAAAATACCACATTAACTTTAGTAAATGATGATGGAGTAATAAAAACAGGGCTTTATATAAAAGATACAGTATCAGGAATTGGAACACTTACATTTATTGACCCTAAAACTAAGCTATTTGGTGCGTTAGGTCATGAGGTGTTTGAATCATCTACAGGTGTTATGATCAATGTTAAAGATGGTAAAATATATAATTCAAATGTGACTTCAATTGATAAGAGTACCAGAGGTGATCCAGGTAGTAAAAATGCAACGGTAAATTCAAATGATATATACGGTAGCATAAATGAAAATACAAAATCTGGCATATTTGGTAAGTATACAAAAGAATTTAATAATAACAGCTTAAAAGAAGTAGGGGAATATAAGGATATATTAATTGGTCCAGCAAAAATAATAACCGTGTTAAACGGAAATGAAAAGAAAGAGTATAATATAAATATATTAAAAATAAATAATAATGAAAAAGATAATAAAAACATTTTATTTGAAGTTAATGATAATGAATTAATAGATAAAACTGGCGGAATTGTTCAAGGAATGAGTGGTTCTCCAATAATACAAAATGATAAGATTATTGGAGCTGTTACGAACGTGGTAGTAAATAATCCTAAAAGAGGTTATGGAATACTTATAACTACAATGTTAAAAGAGGCAGAAAATTAAATTTCTGCTTCTTTAATTTTTTTTGTAATTTAAATAAAAGGCTAAACTAGATAATTTTTAAAAGTAAGTAAAATATGACATTCTAAGTTTTGCCAATAATAAATATAGACATATATTATTTATACCTATATTTCTTTTTAAAATGTTTCTATTTCTGCTATTGATAAGTTATTGTTTTTATAATTTTTATAAATTATATATAGACTCACCATACTTGAAATAACGGCTAGTACAGCAGTATCTGTTCTAAGAAGTAATTCGTCTGTTTCACTAGTTTTCATCTCTTTAGCAAGCTTATATTGCTTGTAATTTATATATAAGAATGTTATAGCAACTATAAGAAGTAAAATGCTTTGAAAAACTTCTAAATTTTGTGCTGTTTTATCATCAAATAAACCCTTATTTGTAGTAATAGTTAATTTCTTATGATATGCTAAAAGATAGGATAATATAAGAGCTAATATAAATCCTAAAGTTGCAATAAGTTGTATATCTATGTATTTTACTTTATAGTATTCATTATTATTCATATTAAATTATATTATATAAAAAAAAGAATACTACTTGTATTCTTATCTTTGATATAACATTGGTGATATTATAGCAGCTACTGCAGAAAATACCATTGCAATTAATGCTATCCAGACTACTACCTTTGTCCAATTTATCTTAAATTTTTTCTTTTTCTTTTTTTCTTCTTTATTTTTATTCAATTTATATTCACCTCTAAAATAATTATAATATAAATATTAAAAATTTAAAAGAATATTTTATAAAATCCTTAATATATTTTATTAAGGAGAATAATATGAAGAAAATAATAAATTATTTAAACGAAACAGTAAAAAAAGAAAAAAATATATTAATATTTAATACTATTATATTTTTAGTAGGAGTTGTATTAGGAAGTTTATTTATTAATTTTATAACAAATGATGATAAAAAATTATTAATAGAACAGGTAAGTACTTTTTTTTCAAATGTAAAAAAGTTAACTAGTGATATATTTGGTTTTGAAAGTTTTCTTAGTATATTATTTAATAATCTATTAGTTTTAAGTATTATATTTGTACTTGGTATTTCTATGATAGGTATTCCAATTGTAATTTTTATACTATTTTTTAAAGGATTTATGTTAGGTACTACTATATCTACTATTATATTAAAGTATAGTATTAAAGGTATTATTGGAATTATTTTATATATATTTCCAGTATGTATATTAAGTATATGTGTATATTTATTTATGTGTTTTTATGCTATTTATGCATCTAAAAAGTTTTTAAGAGCATTTTTAAAGAAAGATACACTTAATTTTAAGCAATTTTTAGGTAAATATTTACTTTCTTTTATTGTTAGCATTACGTTAATTTTACTATTATCCTTACTTGATGCATATTTAACGCCTTTATTATTAAAGTTATTTACTTATTTAATATAAAATTTAATTTACGACAAAAGAAAAAAATTAATAATTAGAGCTGTTTTAGCTCTTTTTTCTTTGTTTTTATGTAATTAAAATGTAATATTATTGACAAAAATGTAAAAAAGTGTAAAATTATAAGTGTAATATATAGTAGGGGAGAGACAAAGTATGGATAAACTTAATGAAATATTACAAGAAGTAGGAATATCAAAGGTTAGGCTAGCAAAATATTTAGGAGTATCTAGGCAGATGATATATAATTATTTAGAAATGAATGATATATCCAAATGGCCAAAAGATAAGAAGATGAAATTATTTAATCTTTTAGACATTAAGGAAGCTTCTGATTTAAATAATATTAAAGTTGATACTGAGTTTATTAAAAAAGTTGATATGGTTTTAAATGGAGATTCATCCATAAATATTTCTAATTCTGAGATGATTGAATTTAAGGAATTAAAACCTAGAGAACAAGATTTATTAAATGATATTATTTTTATCATTAAAGAACGTTTTATTGAAGGAACTGAAGATACATATATTACGTATAAGTATTTATTACATTTTATTCAAGGTCTTGAAAACGTTAAAGAACTTAAATATATTATGGGTTATGTAGATAAGTTATTAGGTTTTGTTGATCCTAATGAATATGTATTTAATGAAGATGAACAGTTTATATTAGAAAGTATTATACATACTGCTATGAGTTTATATCGTAATGGTGGTGCTTCTAAAACTAGACTTACTGAACAACATAAGAAATTTGTTGCCGAAATAGAACATAAGAACGAAGAAAAGTTAAGTAGAACTGAAGAAATAAATTCAGCTAAGATACAAGCTCTTCATGAACTTGGATATAATGAAATAACTAGAGAAAATGCATCAGAAGTATTAGCTAAAATAGCTGAAATACAGTCTCGTGATGTATAGTTAACTACTATATCGTACTTCGTATAATACATATTATGTTAACATTTATTATTTGAATACAAGATAACTAATATATAGTTATCTTTTTTTATGTCGTAGTATGTTTATTCTTTAACTATTACACTACTTCGCTTGATATAAAGGCTTAGATTGATATTAAATCTTCACTTAGTATATTTATACTAATTCTATTTCTAATACGCTTATACTGTCTTATTTTAACTATTTTCATATATAATTAATCATTTAATTAACTACATATGAAGTATAATACATCTAATAATTAAAAAAACGCATAAATTTAGCTTATGCGTTTATATACTATTCCCCTATTATATTAGATAATAAATGATAGGGGACTTAAATTAATTTTTTTCATAAATAACTATATACTCATTAAAAAGTGACTTAATATCATTATAACAAAACCAATTATAAAGTACTTAAATACCTCTTTTAAGGTACCTTCCTTATATGCACCAGGAATTAATTCATAAACAGATATATGAATCATTATGCCTGCTATAATAGCATATAATGCTGACATAATATTATCATTCATAAATGGTGCTAGAAAAAGATATGCAATTATACTACCTACTACTTCACTCATACCAGATAAAAGAGCAAATAAGATAGCTTTTAACTTATTATTAGTAGAATGATATATAGGTACTGCAATAGATATTCCCTCAGGTATATTATGAAGAGCAATTGCAAGAGTTAAAGTAATACCTAATTTTAAATTATTTGAAGAAGTTATAAATGTTGCAATCCCTTCAGGTATATTATGAAGTACAATTGCTACCATACTTATTATTCCTATCTTATATAATTTGCTATCATTACTTTTATTTTCATAATTACTAGGTAAATATTTATCAATTAGCATGGATATAATAATACCAACACACATAAAGATTAAAGTTAGTATTAATCTAGGAAAAACTACATTAGTATTTAGTATCATTTTATAACAATTGGGAAGTAGGTCAGTTAATGATACACAAATCATTACACCAGATGCAAAAGATAAACTAGATATTACTACCCTACTACTTTTATTCTTATCAAAAAAAATAATTAATGCACCTAAAATAGTAGATATACCAGCTAAAAAAGATAATATAAATGCATATGAAATATTATTTAACATATTAATTCCTCACTATCTATTTAAAGTGTATGAAATTATTTAGCATGAATACAAAAAAATACACTATATTTAATTATAATAGTGTATTTTAAATATATTTTTAGTTTATTATTATAAGTCTTCTAAACTATTTATTTTTCTAGTATAAGTATCTTTTCTTCTAATAGTTTTAGACATGTTTTTTTCTATTAAATCGCTATCGTAATAGTTATTATTTGCTTTTATTTGAGCTCTTATTTCATTTATTTCTATGACTTTGCTATCCATTATAATGTTTTGTTTAATAATTATATTACTTATTCTGTTTGTATTAAAATACATAGTCATTTCAGAAAATGATGGTATAGCACTTTTATTTAAATCACATAGTGGTGGTAAAGAAACTATAGTGGCTCCACCAGTACTCCAAACAGTTAATTTATCATGAGTGTGGCCTTTTAAAAATAATCCATTACTAATTGTTGTATTCTTCCTAATACCTGTATCATTAAAATCATTTGCAAAACCATGCTTTACAAAGAATGCATCTTTTTTAACCCTTATCTCACCAAATTGATATCCTAGTGGAATTATATCTTGTCTATAGCTTTGAAGTATTCTAGACAAATCTTGTCCATTTTCTTTTAAACTACTATAATCATGATCACCAAGTACTGCAAATGATAAAATATTTTTATCAAATGGATAGTCATTTAATAAGTGTTTTATTTGTTTTTCTGTATCACAATATTTTTTTTCACGTCCAAAGGTACCATCTATTAAGTCTCCACCAATTACTATTAAATTAATATTATTCTTTATTGCATAATCATAAACTATATTCATTAAGTCAACTCTTTCAAATTTACTACCAAAATGTAAATCTGATATAAGTATAAAATTTAAATGATTAATATCATTAGTAGTAATTATACCTACATTATTATTTAATATATCTTGTATGCTATTTATTTGATTATATGAAATATTACCATCATAATAATATTTTTTATTAAATAAGTAACCACTGTTTCCAATTATTGATATTATATTAAATAATTGTTTATTTGATAAATTAGTTATCTCACAAATCTCATTTACACTCTTATTTTGCTTAATTAATTCAATTATTTTATTTGTTAAATCTGACATATTATCTCCTTTGATGTAAGAATTATTATACAATATACCATGTGTTTTGTAAATGAAAAAGAAAAAATTATTTAATTAATTTCTTCTTCAATAAGGCTCATTATTTCATTTCTATATTTAAGCATCTCGTCTTCAGTTTTACCTTCAAATCTAACAGTTAAGCAAGGAGAGGTATTAGATTTTCTAACTAAAGCAAAACCGTTATCATACTCTATTCTAACTCCATCTACTGTTATAATATTATAATTTTTACTTTTAGCATAATTAAGAATTTTATTAACTATTTTATCCTTATTATCTTCTCCAACTTCTATATAATTTTCTTTTGAAGAATAATATTTTGGTACATCTATAAAGTAATCGCTTACATTTAAATTAGTATTAGAAAGTATTTTTAGTAATCTACCTGCAGCATATAATGCATCATCATATCCATAAAATTCATCATTAAAGCATACATGTCCAGAAAACTCTCCAGCAAAATCATAATTATTTTCCTTAATAGCTTTCTTTAAATATGAATGTCCTGTCTTATTATAAGTAGTTTTTAGTCCTAGTTTTTCAAGTGATTCTTTAAGAGCTAGTGAACACTTAACATCAAAGGATGCTGTTTTATTATGACAAGTTTTATAAATTGATTTCCAAATTATTAGCATAAACATATCTGTTTTAACCAAATTACCCTTTTCATCTACAATTCCTATTCTATCTCCATCACCATCAAACGCAATACCTAAATCAGCATTTTTTTCTTTTACCATTTTTTCTAAATCTACCATATTACTATCTACAGCTGGATCTGGTATGTGATTAGGAAATAAAGGATCTGATGTGCAGTATAATGGTATTACTTCTACACCTAATTTTTCTATTATTTCAGGATTATAATAACTTGTTGTTCCATTACCACAGTCTACTACTACTCTTAATTTTCTATTACCTAGTTTTATTTTATCTGTAATTAATTTTATATAATCATCTTTTAAATCATATGATGATAATTTACCAGGCTTTTCTTCATAATTATCATTTAATATTAAGTCATATAGCTTTGTTATTTTATCACCATATAAACATCCATCACTGCCACATAATTTAAATCCATTATATTCTTTAGCACAATGTGATGCTGTAATCATAACTGCAAATGGCTCATTAAAAAATTCTCTTGCATAATATAGCATTGGCGTTGTAACAAGTCCAATATCAATTACCTTTGTACCAACTTCTAATAAACCTTTTATTAAATTTGTATTAAGCGCATTAGATGATAACCTAGCATCATGTCCAACAATTACAGTACCATTTGATATCATTCCAAATGTTCTTCCTAATTTGTAAGCTAAGTAATTAGTTATTCCATCATCATAAATACCTCTTATATCATAACTTCTAAATACTTCTTTTTTTATCATTTTATCTATACCTTTTTATTACGAGGATGATATTCATCGTAATCCTTTCTTATCTTTTGATTTGTTATATGAGTATATATTTGTGTAGTTTTAATATTCTCATGTCCTAATAATTCACCTATACTTCTCAGGTCTGCACCATTTTCAAGTAAATGCGTTGCAAATGAATGCCTTAGAGTATGCGGAGAAAAATCTTTTTTAATATCACAGTCTTTAGCGCACTTTTTTAGTATTTTAAAAAAGCCTTGTCTTGTAATACCTTTGCCGTAGCTACTAATAAATAATTTATCCGTTAAATAGCCTTTAAGAAGACTATCTCTATACTGATTAATATAAGTATCTAAAATATCTATAGTAACATCTAAAAGAGGTATTATACGTTCTTTTTTTCCTTTACCATAACATCTTACATAACACTCTTTTAAATCGATATCATTAACGTTTAAATTAACAAGTTCACTAACTCTAAGTCCAGATGCATACATAAGCTCTATCATAGCTTTATTTCTATATTCTTTAGCATTATTAGCCTTTATGTTAAGAAGCTTATTTATCTCATCATAACTAAGTACATTTGGTAAACTCTTTTTAATTTTAGGCGATTCTATTTTTTCACATGGATTTTCATCTATTACGTTACATCTCATCATATAATTAAAAAACGTTCTTATACTAACTAATTTTCTAGCAATTGTTTTATCTGTTTCATTATTATCAGATAAATAATTTATGTATTTTCTTATATCACTATCTTTAATATTTTTTATGTCTTTTTTAGTATGTATATCAAAACAGGTTAAGTCATTTAAGTAAGCATCTTTTGTATTAGAACTTAGTTTCTTTTCTATATATACGTAGTTAATGTACTCATCTATTTTATCTTTCATAGCACCACCTATTATAATTGTACCAAATTTCTAATGAAAAGTCATTATTAATAAGTTTTATAGCTCATTTTATATTTATATTTGATATAATAATATTACATGGTGGTGATAATTATGAATGAGCCTTTAGCTAATAAATTAAGACCAAATAAATTAAGTGATGTTATAGGTCAAAGTAGTATTATAGGACCAGGCATGATACTAACAAATTTAGTAAATAATAAGAAATTATTTTCAATGATATTATATGGTCCTCCAGGTGTTGGTAAAACATCCATTGCAAATGCTATTGTAAATGAATTAGACTTAAAAAGTAGGTTTTTAAATGCTACTTTAAATAATAAAAAGGACTTTGAAATAGTTTTCGAAGAAACAAAAATATATGGTAATATCGTACTTGTTGTAGATGAAATACATAGATTAAATAAAGATAAACAAGATCTTCTTCTTCCAATGTTAGAAAATGGTAAAATAACTTTAATTGGTCTTACAACATCTAATCCATATCATAAAATAAATCCTGCTATTAGAAGTAGATGTCAAATATTTGAGTTAAAATCTCTTTCTAAGGAAGAAATTATATTAGGACTTAAAAGAGCTTGTAATAGTTTAGAAAATATTATAATTGATGATGATAGTCTTTTACTTATTGCAACAATTTCAAATGGAGATTTTAGATATGCAATTAATTTACTAGAAGTTGCTTATTATTCATCAAATAATAAGAAAATTACTAAAGAATTAATTGAAAAGATTAATCCTAAAGCATCATCTAGTATGGATAAAGATGAAAATGGATATTATGATGTTTTATCTGCATTTCAAAAATCTATTAGAGGTAGTGATGTTAATGCCTCTCTTCATTATTTAGCTAGATTAATATCCATGGGAGATTTAGATAGTATATATAGAAGAATGAGTGTTATAGCATATGAAGACATTGGACTTGCAAATCCTAATATGGGTGTTAGAGTTGATTCTTGTATTAGAGCATGTGAATTAGTTGGACTTCCAGAAGCTAGAATACCACTTGGACAAATGGTTATTGACCTTGCTCTATCTCCTAAATCTAATAGTGCTCATACAGCTTTAGATTTAGCTATTAAAGATGTAGAAGATGGATATACACCAAAAGTACCAAGTCATATTAATTCTTCAGCTTATGGATATAAATATCCTCATGATTATCCCAATAATTACGTTGTGCAACAGTATATGCCTGATGAATTAATTAATAGAAAATATTATAAACCAAAAAATAATAAGTATGAAAACGTACTTAAAACAACTTTAAATAATATAGAAAAGCTAAAGAACAAATAAATATTCTTTAGCTTATTTTTTTAAAAATTAAAATCTTCAAAATTAATTGTTTTAGTAGTCTCATCATCATAATTATCATATGTAAGAATTTTAGTTTTTTCTAATTCATCAGAGTCTACTTCATCATCTATATCTTCATCTTCACTATTTACATCATCATACTCTTCTATTTCTTCTTTTTTTCTTTCATTAGAATTTTTATTATTTGGTTTACTTTTCTTATTCTTATTATTTTTTTTCTTTTTAATAATTAAGAATGTACCAATACCACCTATAATAAGTAAAATAATTATAACTATAATTATAATAAGTAGTGTATTACTTTTTTCTTCAGGCATATTTATAATTATTCTATATGTTGATGTATCTTTATTTTGTGCAGTTACTATAATTTTTATTATACTTCCATTAGATAAATTATCATTACCTTCTATATTAAAAGATGCTTTTTCATCATTTAATGTAACATCAATATCAAGACTTTCTGTACCTTTTTTAACATCTAGATAATAAGTTTTAGAACTACCATCCATTTTAAGATTATATCCTTTAATATTTATACTATCTATTTTAGTATTATTAGATATTTCTTCATCTCTTGAAACAATAACTTTATAATATTTAGTAGTATTATCTTCAGATGTAACACTAATAGTATAAGTATTATCTCCAACTGATAAAGTTTTAGGTCCATCTATTTTTACTTTAGATGAAGTATCTTCTGCTAAAGCTTCTATATTAACCTTACTAGTCTTATTTGGAACATTATATTCATATCTATTTTTTTCTTTTGAAAAATCAGTTAAATCTTCTCCATCTATAGTTATAGATTTTAAATAGTTATTACTTGATTTTGCTGATGTAGTTTTTTTAGTAGTTGTTGTAGTTGTAGTTTTCTTAGTAGTAGTTACATTTTCTGATACTTTAACGGTTGTTGTTGTAATAGCTTCATTACTATTTTCATCTAAATAAGTTAAACTAATATCATAGCTAGAAGCCTTACTTGTCTTAAACTCAACTTCATCGTTAGTTTCAAGCACGCTAGAACCACTATATAAAGTTAAACCATCATATTTTAATGTAACTTTTTTATCAGTAGTTATAGTACATTTAAAAGGTTTGTCTACTTTAGCATTAGTTGCACATGATATTTTAACATCACTTGCTAATACTCTTATGTTAAATATAAACATTAAAAGTATTGTAATTGGTATAATAAAATATTTCTTTTTCATTTAATCAACTCCCTATTATTACAAGAATTATTGTAGCATTTTATTATAATTAATTCAAGAACTATATTATATTTTATTTTTTTAAAATATCATTTATTACATAACTAGCTAGAAAAATACCACAGCAATTAGGTACAAGTCCCATAGATCCAACAGATCCACTTTGCTTAATTATAGGTACTTCACTAGAACATACAACAGGTAATTTATAGCTAATATGTTCTTTTCTTAACATATATCTAAACTTTTTAGCTAGTGGATCATACTGTGTTTTCCAAATATTTGTAATAGTTAATAAACTAGGATTAATTCTATTACCAGTACCACAAGAAGATATTATTTTAATATTATTTTTAAGGGCAAACTTAACTAAT
>OIZL01001767.1_pt1 | contig 10943 bp, 9 predicted proteins | sample 1588541 | NCBI WGS metagenome assembly OIZL01 (sample SAMN03283285) | human gut metagenome | biome: human-associated habitat; material: feces | host: Homo sapiens | place: Peru | collected 2012 | reverse complement strand
CTGTGTAGGGGGCGGCGTCCCCGACGCCCCGCTGCTGGCACTTCAATTTTGGTGCGTACCATCTTGAAATCTGCGCCTGCGGGCGCAAGGACTCCTTCCGTCACGGCCTACGGCCGCTTCGCTACCCTCAAAGAGGGAGCCAAGGCGCTGCGGCGCGGGGAAGGGGAAACGGATTGCCGCGTCGGGCGTTGCCCTCCTCGCAATGACAGAAACGGGAAATTTTGCGGAAGGGGGGCGCTTTTTCGGTTTTACCCTATTGACTTCTGTGTTAAAATAGTATTATATGGAGTGGTTTGGGCTTTTTGGGCCGCTCAAATGAAATCAAATGAGGTATTTATGCTAGAATTCAGAGATCTTCAGATTACCGACCGCCCCGTGCTTTCCGCGCTGTATTCCGGTGCAAAGGGACACGGCTGTGAGTATTCCTTTTCCGGCCTGTTCCTCTGGGGGCGGCAGCAGGTTGCCTTTGTGGACGATGTGCCGCTGTTTTTCAGCCGCTTCGACGAGTGGCATTCCTATCAGTATCCGTTCACCACGCCGGAGCTGATCCCCTATCTGCGCAACGATGCGCACGAGCGCGGGCTGATCTTCCGGATGTTCGGCCTGACCGCACCGGAGACCGAGGCGCTGGAGGCGGAGTATCCGGGGCAGTTTTCCTTCCGTCCCGTCCGCGACAGCGCCGACTACGTATACAAAATCGAGCGGCTGGCGGAGCTTTCGGGCAAGAAGCTGCAATCCAAACGCAACCACTGCAATCGCTTCGAGGCCGCCTATCCCGACTACCGCGTCGTCGAGCTGACGCCGGAGCTGCTGCCGCGCTGCCGGGAGTTTACCGAGCGCTGGTATCAGGTGCATATTGAAAGCGGCGCGGAAATGGACTACGCAGGGGAACGCATCGCCATCTACCGCGCCTTTGACAACTTCGAGGCCTTACGGCTGGAGGGCATCCTGCTCGAAACGACGGACGGCATGGTCGCCTTTTCGATGGGCAGCCACATCCGGCCGGACACGTTCGACGTGCATTTTGAAAAGGCACTGGCCGAGGTCAACGGCGCGTACCCAATGGTCAACCGCGAGTTTGCCCGTCTGCTGCACGGCCGCTATCCGGAGCTGCGCTGGCTCAACCGCGAGGACGACATGGGCCTCGAGGGCCTGCGCCGCGCGAAGGAGAGCTATTATCCCGATGTCCTGTTGGAAAAGTTCGTCGCGGAGGAAACAACGTGACCCGCGTGACCGACCGGCGCGGCCTCCCGGCGTTGACGGCGCTCTGGGCGACGTGCTTCGACGATGCGCCGGAGGAGATTCGGGCGTTTTGGGAGAATTTGTTTGATCTTATCCGCGTTTATGCCGAGTTTTCCGGAAAAACGGCGACCTCCATGCTCTGCGCTCTGCCGACGGAGCTGGTGGGCGAGGACGGGGAGAGTGCACCGTGTGCGTATCTTTACGCCGTCTGTACTGCGCCGTCCGAACGCGGAAAGGGTCACGCGCATCGCCTGCTGCAATTTGCGCAGCGGGATTTGACGGCGGCGGGCTTTGCCTTTGCCGCACTGGCCCCGGCGGAGCCGGAATTGTTCGATTTTTACGCGGAGCAGGGGTTCCGACCGGCCTTTTTCTGCCGAGAGACTACTGTTTCCGCGCAGGCGGCCCCGCTCAAGGTTCGCCCGATCGATGCGGAGGGCTACCGCAACCTGCGCGAGATGCAGCTCTACGGTTCGTTTGTTTCCTATCCCGCGCCGCTGCTTGCCCTCGAAGGGCGGCGGCTGCACCGGGTCGAAACGGCGGACGGCATTTTCTGCGCCGACCTTCAGCCGGAGGGGGAAACGCTGCGCATCCGCGAGCTGCTGCCTGATGCACCGGAGGTCGCCGCCGCGCTTGCCGCGCACTTCCGCTGCAAACGCGCCGTTGTCCGCGCCCCCGGCGACGACACGCCGGTCGGAATGCTGCGGGCGCTTTCCGACGTTCCCGCGCCGGAACGGGCGTATCTGCCGTTCGATTTCGGTTGATTTTTGCGCGGAACGATAAATTTTTGTGGAAATCCTCCGTATTTTATTGTATAATAAATCGATAACAGCACGGGAGGTCGGGCATGGAATTGGTGGAAGCATTCCTCGGGAACGAAACGATCAAGCAGCGCCTGACAAACGCCCTGGCGAAGGACCAGCTCTCCCACTGCTATCTTTTGTGCGGCCCCGCCGGCTCGGGGAAGCACGTTCTGGCGCGTTACATCACTGCGATTATGGAATGCACCGGGGCGCACAAGCCCTGCGGCCGTTGTCCGCAGTGTCATAAGATCCTCTCCGGCACGCATCCCGACGTGATCGTCGTGGACGAGCCGTCCAAAACGAGCATCCCCGTCAAGCTCGTGCGCGAGGCCTGCGCCGATCTGTACGTCCGGCCGAACGAGGGCCGGAAGAAAATCTATGTTTTCCCCCGTGCGCAGGCGCTGAACCCGCAGGGACAGAACGCGCTGCTCAAGTGCATCGAGGAGCCGCCCCCTTACGGCGCATTTTTGCTGCTGTGTGAGCACCCGGAGCAGCTGCTGCCGACGATTCGCAGCCGCTGCGTCGAGCTGGCGCTGGCCCCGCTGCCGGAGGAGCTTTTGACGAACGAGCTGCGCCGCCGCTTCCCGAAGGCCGACGGCGAGACCCTTCGCGCGGCCTATCTCCGCTCCGGCGGCTATCTGGGACAGGCCGAGGCACTGCTGAAGGAAAACGACGCGCTGCTGCCGCAGTCCGCCGCGTTTGTCGAGGCGTTCTGCGCAAACGATGCGCTGGCACTTTTGAAGGTGTTTGCGCCGATGGAGAAGCTCAAGCGCGAGGAGCTGCGCACCGTTTTGCAGCAATGTAAGTCACTGCTGGCCGCCGCGCTGGCGGCAAATGCCCTCCCGGTCCCCCGTCCGGAGGCCCGGCAGCTTGCCGCCGGACGCACCGCTGCGGCGCTGCTTGCGGCGGTCGAAGCGATGGACTACGCCATGACGCTGCTCGATGCCAACGTCAGCCCCGCGCACATCTGCGGCCTGCTTTCCGTTCGCCTCAGTAAAAACACGTAACACTTCAGGCAAAGCCTGATTTCCCGTAGAAGGAGTTACCATGGAAAACGAACAAACCACCTTCCTCGTCTGCGACATTCAGTTCCGCGACGCGGCGAAGGTCTATTTCTTCGACCCCGGCAAGCTGGAGGTTAAAACCGGCGACGAGGTCGTCATCGAAACCGCGCGCGGCCCGGAATTTGGCCGCTGCACGCGCGGTAACCACACCGTTCCGGCCGGCGAGGTCGTTGCCCCGCTGCGCCCCGTCCTGCGCCTCGCGACCGAGCAGGACAGAAAGATCAACGCCGAAAACCGCCAGAAGGAAAAGCACGCCTATGAGGTCTGCCTGAAAAAAATCGCCGAGTGCGGGCTGGAAATGCAGCTCGTTTCGACGGAATATGCCTTCGACGGCAGCAAGGTCCTGTTCTTTTTCACCGCCGACGGACGGGTGGACTTCCGCGAGCTGGTCAAGAGCCTTGCCTCCGTCCTGCGCACGCGCATCGAGCTGCGCCAGATCGGCGTGCGCGACAAGGCGAAGATGGTCGGCGGCCTCGGCATCTGCGGACGCCCCTTCTGCTGCCGCGAGTTTCTGGACGATTTCCAGCCGGTGTCGATCAAAATGGCAAAAACGCAGAACCTCAGCCTCAATCCCACGAAAATTTCCGGCACCTGCGGCCGTCTGATGTGCTGCCTGAACTATGAGCAGGAGGCTTATGAGGACCTGCTGCGTACCAGCCCCAAGGCCGAGTCCTTCGTGGACACGCCCGATGGGCGCGGCATAGTCACGGATGTCAATCTGCTGCGCCAGAGCGTCCACGTGCGGCTGGAAAAGCAGCCGGACACCGTCGTCTGCCACAAAAACTGCGATATTTGCGTCCTGCGCAACGGCAAGGCGAAGAAAACCGACGCGCCGATTCCCGAGGATCTTGCGCCCATTTCCGGCGGCGGCAAGCGCAGACCTGCCGAGGAGACGGCGCTTACCACCTATCTGGAGCCGGTCGTGATTCGCGGCGAGATGCCCGCGCCGGTGCAGCCTGTGCCGTCCGACGAGGGAGAGAGCGGCAAGCGCCGCCGTCGCCGCGGCAAGGGCAAGGAAAAGTCCGCCGCGACTCCCGCCGAGCCGCAGGCGAAAGAGCCGAAGCAGAAAGACCAACGCCCCCAGTCCAAGGAGCAAAAGCCCCGCGAGCCAAAGCCACAGCGCCCGAACGACGCCAAGCCTCAAAGGCCCAACGAGGCAAAGCCCCAAAAACCGCGCGACCCGAAGCCTGCGGACACCGCGCTGAAGCAGTCCGCCGCTCCGGCCGACGGCAAGCCTGCCGAGGGCAAACCCGGCGAAGGCAAGCGCAATAACAACCGCCGCCGCTATTATCAAAAACGCCGCAAGCCCAAGCCCGACGGCCAATAATTCGCGCGAGGATTGTAAAATACTGCAAAACATCGGAAGCCAAACCGGCCTCCGATGTTTTTTGCGTATTACGATAAATGTATAAAACCTGCCGCCTGCTTTCACAAAGGTCGTTGATTATCGCGCCAGCTTCCTCACTTGCCATTGCGAGGCTGCTTGCGGCCGTGGCAATCTCAAGGATGCAGCGACGAAACGGAGAAAGGACGGGGGTTACGGATTGCCGCGCCGCTTTGCTCCTCGCAATGACAGAGCGAAATCATTCCACCATGTCGCGGTACAGGAACGTTACGACCTGTGCGCGAGTGCAGGTGTCGTCCGGGCTGAAGGTGGTAGCGCTCGTGCCGTTCGTGATACCGTTTTCCACTGCCCACAGGACGGCATCGTAGTAATATTGCTCCGCAGGAACGTCCTTGAACTGATTTGCGCCAGCCGCGGGTGCGGCCTTCTGCTCAAAGCGCCACAGGAAGGTGACGATCTGCGCGCGGGTGCAGGTATCCTCCGGGCTGAAGGTGGTGCCGCTCGTGCCGTTCGTGATGCCGTTTTCTACCGCCCAAAGGATGGCGCTGCGGTAATAGGCGTTTTCCTTCACGTCGGCAAACGGATTCTCGCTGCCCACGGGGTCGGGCTGACCGGCGGCGCGCCACAGGAAGGTCACGACCTGCGCACGCGTGCAGCCGTCGTCCGGGCTGAAAACAGTTTTGCCCGTGCCGGTGGTCACGCCGTTTTTCGCCGCCCACAGGACCGGCATATAATAATACTTGCCGCTCTTGATATCGCGGAAGGGATTTTCAATGAAGTTGACACCGTCCCACGGCGCGGTCGGGTACTGCTCCTCACGCCATGTCGGCGTGGTCCAGCCCTCGGTGCCTTCAATGTAATAGAGTGTCATACCGGGGATGCTGATGTCATTTCCGCTGAATTGTTCGGTGGTGATAAATACCTTACGCCCCAAGGCTGGTGCGTTCCCTCTGAAGTAGACGCTCATCAGACTGGGGCAGCCGGAGAACGCGAACATTTCAATGCTCGTCACGGCGGCCGGGATGGTGATGTTCGTCAGGACGATGCAGCCGGAAAACGCATTTGCTCCGATCCTTGTTATTGTGTCCGGAAGTGTCACGCTCGTCAGGCTCTGACAACTGCCAAAAGTACAATCTTCAATGGCCGTTACGCCCTTCGGAATGGTAATGGAGGTCAGGGCAAAGCAATAGTAGAACGCATACCCGCCGATGCTCGTTACGCTGTCCGGAATGGTGATGTTCGTCAATTTGGAGCAGCCGGTGAACGCGTACCATTGGATGCTCGTCACGCTGTTCGGAATCGTGACCGCAGTGATGTTGTAGCAGCCGTCAAATGCGGCCCAGCCAATGTTCGTCACGCCTTCGCCGATGAGGACCGTTTTGATGTAGTCAAAGTGGGGATGCCACGGGGCCGTTTTATACGTATGGTCCCAGTTGTACATATCGCCGGTACCGGAAATGGTCAAAACGCCGGTGTCCCTGTCCAGCTCCCATGTCAGGTTCTCGCCGCAGGTGCCGGAGGTGGGGAACCCTTCCCCTGTTGCAAAGGCAGGCACGCAAAGTATTGCCGCGAACAAACAAAGACACAAAATCGCCGCAAGGGTCCGTTTCATAGTTCGTTCCTCCTTTTTCATTATAAAAACAGTATAAAGGAAGCTCATCGGATTGTCAATACAAAGTTCTACAAAATTAAAATACAAACAACGGTTTCCAAACTTGTCATTGCGATGTCGCAGCCGTTGACGGCTTTGCCGCCTTACGGATGCGGCCACTCCGCTCGCCGGTCGGCCGCTTGCGGCCGTGGCAATCTCAAGGACGCAGCGACGAAACGGAGAAAGGACGGGGGTTACGGATTGCCGCGTCGCTTTGCTCCTCGCAATGACAAGACGGGAGCGGATGCCGCGTCAGGCGGTACGCTCCGACCGGCGAGCGGAGTGGCCGTATCCGTAAGGCTCCTTCGTCGCCAACGGCTGCGACATCGCAATGACAAGACGGAGTGTTTGTCCGTAAACGAAAACTCCGGCGCTCTGCAACCAGAGCGCCGGAGTGGATATTCGTTTGGGGTGAGATTACTTGATCTCTGCGGTAGCGCCGGCTTCCTTGAGGTCGTTGGCGAGCTTCTCCGCGTCTTCCTTGGAGATGGCTTCCTTCAGGGTCTTCGGGCAGTTGTCGGCGATTTCCTTCGCTTCCTTCAGGCCGAGGCCGGTGGCAGCGCGGATGACCTTGATGACGTTGAGCTTGGAAGCGCCGCAGTCCTTCAGGATGACGTCGAACTCGGTCTTTTCCTCAACAGCCTCAGCGGCAGCGGGAGCAGCGACAGCAGCGGCAGCGGCGGAAACGCCGAAGGTATCTTCCAGAGCATGAACGAGCTCAGCCAGTTCCAGAACGGAAAGGCCCTTAACTTCTTCGATCAGAGCAGCGATTTTTTCAGACATTGTAAAATCCTCCTAATGTAATTTGTAGTAATGGATTACGCCTCCGCAGCTTCTGCGGGAGCGGGGCCTTCCTTCTGCATCCGGATCTGGTCCAGAACGAACGCGAGAGAAGAAATGGGTGCCAGGAACGTGCCGAGGACCTGAGCGATAAGCGCTTCCTTACCGGGCAGCTCGCCGAAGCCCTTGAGCTGGTCAACGGTCATGACGGTGCCTTCAACGAAGCCGCCCTTGATGTTGAGCACGTTCTTGTTTTTCTTGGCAAATTCGCAGACGATGCGAGCAGGAGCGATGGGGTCGCCGGTGGTGGTAGCGAGGGAAGTGGTGCCGTTGAGCAGCTCATCAAACTGGTTGTAGCCGGCCTTGTTGGCGGCGAACCGGGTGAGCGTGTTCTTGACGACGGTGTATTCCACGCCAGCTTCACGGAACTTGTTACGCAGCTCGGTATCCTGTGCGACAGTGATGCCCTTGTAATCGACAAAGACGGCTGCGGTGGAATTCTGCAGCTTCTCCGCCAGAGCATCAACGATTGCCTTTTTGCTTTCGAGTACCTTAATGTTGGGCAATGTGTGTCACCTCCGAAAAAAATATCCTCATGCCAAAAGACATGAGGACACAGAAATTCAGTCATTCGTGTGCAACCTCGGCAGGATTTGAACCGTTACGGCGCATAGCGCCTCCTGCTGTCTTTGGCAACCTGTAGTATTATAGCAGTTTTTCCCCGTTTGTCAAGGATTTTTTCAACTTTTTCAAGAAAAATCGCGCCGTCAGGTCCCGAAATAGCTGAAGTGCATATAATCCTTGTAGCCGCTGTTCCAGTTGACGCCCTGCGAGAAGCCGTATTTCTTAAAAATCGTCGCGACCTCGCCGTCGAGCGGGATGGAGTACGGGTCCTCGCCGGGCTTCCAGTATTTGCCGACGATGGCCGTGCCGTCCGGGGTGCAGTAGTAATTCTCCTCCGGATTGATGTCCAGCGCGCAGCCGATGGTGTGCTCCGAGCGGCCGCTCCAGGCCCAGCCGCCGAGATAGTGGATGGGGAATTGCTCCTCTCCCTCGTAGATCTCGCGCAGGATGGCGCTGACGGTCGGCGCAAGCGCCTTGTGCACTTTAACGGTCATCTTTTTCGTGACCTTTTCGCCGGTCGAATCAAAGTCCCACACGTCTACCGTGACCTGTACCATGTCAGCCTCGGCGGCGGCCTTTTCCGTGTAATAGACCCGTGGGTCGTCCACGACCACGCCGAAGATGCGGTAGCATTTTTCGTCGTAGGTTTCCTTGTCCGACGCGAGGTCCGCCTCGCGGCAGGCGAACACGCAGGAGGCGGAAAGACCGTTGCCGGTATAGACCGTGACCGTCGCCGTGCCGGATTTTTTGCAGACGACTGTGCCGTTATCCACCGTGACAACCGCCTCGTCCGAGCTGCACCAGAGCAGGAAAACGCCGGATTCCGGCTCCGTTTCGGCCCGCAGCGTCAGACGCTGACCGACCGTAAGCTCGGCGGTCGTCTGGCTGAGCGTCAGTCGTTCCGGCAAGACCGGGGGCAAAAACGGCTTGCGCAGTGCGTCCGCCAGACGGCAGAACACCGTCGCGCACTCGGCCCGCGTCGCGGTATTGGCAGGCAGAAAGCGGACCGCGCCCGTTTTGTCCGCCGAGCCGTTCAAAATGCCCGTTTCGCGCAGAAATTCGACGCTTTCCGCCGCCCAATCGGCGATATCACCCGCGTCGGCGAAGCTGTCCGGAATTTTCTCCGGCTCCGCCGCCTCGGCCAGCTCGTAGCCCATCCGCTGCGCGTAGAGCGCGACGAGCTTTGCCATCTGCTCCCGCGTGACCGGTGCATCGGGTGCAAATTCCGTCCGGCTGATGCCGTCCACGATGCCGCTGCACACCGCCCACGCGACATACGGCGCATAGTATTGGTCGGCAGCCACGTCTTGGAAAAACTGCGGCGCGTCCTCGCCGCTCCATTTTTCTGTATCGACCTGCTCCAGCCGCCCCAGCACGGCCACGAACATCCCGCGCGTCATGGTGCCGTCCGGGTCGAATTCCGTTTCGCTCACGCCGCCGAACAGCTTGAGCGAAACCGCGCGGTCGATATGATCGGCCGCCCAGTGGTCGTCCACGTCGGTAAAGGCCGCCGCATGAACGCTTGGGATTGCCGCCAGCAGCATCAGCAGCGCGATCAGGCCGGAAAGAATACGGTTGCGCATGAAAAGCTCCTCCTTGGGGGATTATGTCTACCGCCATGATACCGCGTTTTTCGACAAATTGCAAGAGGTTGATTTTTCCACCGCACCGCCCGCGTCATATAAAAAGCAACCCCCGGCCAAAAAACCGGGGGCTGCCGTTGCTGTCAGCCGTCAATGGCAACGTTTTTGAGGTAGCGCATGAGGATGGCGGATACCTGGGCGCGGGTGGCGTTGCCCTGGGGGAGCAGATAGCCGTCTGAGCCGTTGATGAGGCCCATGGCGACGGCCCATTCCAGCGGCTCCTGCGCGTAGGCGCTGACTTGGCCCGCATCGGGGAAGCCGGTCAGAATGCCGCGCTTGGCGGTATCGTAGCTGTTCTTATTCGCGTAACGGTACAGGATTGCGGCCATCTGCTCGCGTGTGATGCTGCCGTCGGGATCAAAGGTCGTTTCGGACGTACCGTTGACGACGCCTGCATCCCGCGCCCACGTGACGGCTGGCGTGTACCACTGCCCGTTCGGCACGTCGGTGAAGCGGTTGACACCGGCGGCGGGCGACCCGGCATCGCGCCAGAGGACTGTGACGAGCATCGCGCGTGTCATGCTGCCCTCCGGGTCGAATTCTTCGTTGCCCACGCCGTTCATCAGCCCGCGCGCGACCGCAAAGCGAACCGCTTCGGCGTACCATGCGCTCGGCGCAACGTCGGAGAAGCCGGTCGAGGTGTTGCTGTCCTCCGGGTCCTTTCCGCCGTCCGATGGGTCGTTGCCGTCCGAACCCTTTTCGCCGACCACAACGTCAAATTGCGCCGTGAGGCCGAGGCAGGAAACGGTAATGGTCTGTGTCCCGGCCTTGTCGGGGTCGAAGCCGGTGCAGAATTCCTGCATCAGCGGCAGATAGCACGTGCCGCAATCGCTGCATTCCAGCGCCAGCGTCAGCCTCGCCTCGTCGATGGACGCGCAGTCGCCCGGTACGGCATTGCTGCCGGAGAGCTTTACGGACGAATAGCTGCACGACCAGTTGCTGTAGAAAAACTGCACCCAGAAGTTGCTGCGGTAGCCCGCCGAATCCAGCGCAGCCTTGTGGCCGACGCCGATGTGCCGGTAGTTCGCGCTTAAAATGTTCTCACGATGGCCCGGGCTGTTCATCCAGCTATTCATGACAGCCGCCGGCGACGGCTGGCCGTAGGCGATGTTTTCGCCCATCCAGCGGTAGGGGTATTTTTTCGTGTCCAGTGCCGTGTAGCAATCGGTGCCGTCGGGCCGCGTGTGGGAAAAGCTGACGGTGATCTCGTCGGCGCGCACGTCACCGACGTCCTGCAAAAACGGCGTTGCCGTCAGCGGGTCCACCTTCTGCTTGAGCCGCTCACGGTTCGTCAGCAGCAGGACGCTCCATTCCTCATCCGTCAGCGCAGCCTCGTCCGGCAATGCCGCCGACGCGGAGAACACAATGCCGGAAAACAGCGCAATGCAAAGCAGCAAAGCGATCAGTCGTTTCATTGGTTTTTCCTCCCGAAATGATTCTGCCGCTATTATAGCGACCCTCACCGCCGGATGCAAGAGGAAAAACGAGCCGCCGGCGTTTGGGCCTGCCGCCGTATTTTCGCTGGATGCGCCGGTGCCGCGAAAAACACCGCCGCCACGCACAGCAAGACACCTATGAACAAAAGCACCCCCGCCAGCAGCCAGCCATCTTTCCGCACGATCTCCCCATCCGTCAGCCTTCGAATTTTACTCTGTACCTTCCTTGGATACTTCTTATTTCTTCACTATTACCTCTTACTTACTAAAAAAATCCCGAACGCTTTCGCATTCGGGATTTTTTGGAGCTGCTATCCAGATTCGAACTGGAGACCTCATCCTTACCAAGGATGCGCTC
>OIZL01001765.1_pt1 | contig 10961 bp, 22 predicted proteins | sample 1588541 | NCBI WGS metagenome assembly OIZL01 (sample SAMN03283285) | human gut metagenome | biome: human-associated habitat; material: feces | host: Homo sapiens | place: Peru | collected 2012 | reverse complement strand
ATGCTCCCGCCCCGATCTGACAGGAGGTCAATATGGTCAGTCTGGCAAAAGTTCAAAGCGGAGCGTCCGCTTACATAGATGAAGAATTTTGCCGCAAGCTCGACGGCTGGAGAAAGTGGGTCTTCGGAGCGGCGGCCTCAATGATGCTTTCCGACGTCGGCTCGATTGTGTCAAAGCTCAAAGACAACGAGATCGTGAAGATGATGGGCGTGTTCGACGACCGCGGAGACGTGGATGTAGAACGGCTCTATCAGCATTTCAAGGCAGAGGCGCAGAAGGGCTCGATCTCGTTCAGCGCGCCGATTTTAGGCGTAGTGACGATGAACGAGTCGGACGTTGACAAGCTCTACTCTTATATAATGGGGGCGACAGGATGAAAAAAATTAAGATGCTCGCAGAACAGATCGAGGAAGAACTGAACGACGCCGAGAAATACGCAACGTGCGCGGCGAAATTTGTGGATGACGACCGCGAACTTTCCTCGATGTATGCAGACCTGTCTCGGCAGGAGCTGACGCACGCGGACAAATTACACGCTGCAGCGGTTCGGTATATCCGGCAGGCAAAAGACAGCGGCGCGAACGTTCCGGAGTCGATGCAAATCGTCTGGGATTGGGAGCATGAGAAGATGGTGAGCCATCGCGCGCGGATCCTCGCGCTGCTCGACACGGTCAATGGTTGACCATTCTGCCGGGGATGGCAAAATGGTATGGAGAAGCCCCGCCGAGGTGGTGAATCGGCGGGGCTTTGGAAACGGCGTTGAAGCTGTTTCCGGTCGCAGTATTCTGAGGAGGTTCGGAACACAGATATTATACCATCTCGGCAGAAGGGAAGCAAGATTTCGTGTGCAATTTCGTGTGCATTTTGTTTCGAAAATTTGCACATGAGAAGGAAAAATACTGCGCTCAAAGGAAGAAAACAAGCACCGCAAAATACGCTGAAACCCCGATAAATACTAGAAAACGCCCGCAATCACTAGGATTGCAGGCGTTCTCTTTTTGGTGGAGGCGGGGGGAGTTGAATGCTCGGTAAAAGGCGCTACAAGTGGCTTAGATACTACGGTTCTTGAGATTCGTGTGCATTTTCGTGTGCATTTTCAAAGAACGACGTGAACTCGGACTCGTAGTGGCTGCGGTATGATTTAGCGATGTGGGTATAGATACGGTGCATGGTTTGGTTGTTTGCCCATCCGCCTATTTCCATGGCGACTTTTTCGGGCGTGCCGAGCGAGTAGGCGAGGGACGCGAAACTGTGGCGCAGCCCGTGGAGGCCGACGCGGGGGAAGCCATGCTGCTCGCAGAGCCTATTGACGCGCTTGGAGATCGAGTTCCCGCTCTTTTTGACAACGAGCCCGGTTCGGTCTTCGACGGAGGAGAGCGCTTCATACAGTGGGTCTATGATCGGGACCGTGCGGTTTGAGCTGCGGTTCTTTGTCTCTTTTTTATATACGAGATTATGATGCTCGTCGTACACAGCAGACTGCGAGATATGCAGGACTTTATTTTTTAGGTCGACGGACTCCCATTGCAGCCCCTGAATCTCGGAGCGCCGGAGCGACGATAGGGCGAGCAGACACGGAATTTCAAGGTCAGAGCCCTTAATAAGCGCAAGGAACTGCTTGATTTGCGTTGGATCAAAGAACGGCCGCTCGTTCGGGACGACCTGCCCGATTCGTACTTTGGGGCGCGCACCGGTCGCGTCCTCGATCACGGAGCCGATCAGCCCCCAGCCTGACAAGACGGTTTTTGCTTTGTAGCGCTTAGACTCTGCATTGACGGCGGACTGGCAGACGGCCGACGTCAGGTCTTTTACTTTCCGATTCATAAGCTGCGGGAAGCGGTTCCGCTGGATGTTCCGATAGCCTCGGATTGTAGCGGGGGATAGGACGTTCTGGCGTGCGGCGATATAGCAGTCGACCGCTTGCTTTAGCGTCATGGACGACGGCGCGGCGCTCGCTTGTTTAAGCTGGAGCTTCAGCGCTGCGACTTCGCGCTCGACTTCCTTCTGCGTTGACCCTGTGATGCTGTGTCGTTTGCCGTCGATCTGGATCTGAGCGCGATAGGAGCCGGATGGCAGGCGTTCGATTTTTGGGAGCTTCATAGTTTGCACCTCGTCAATTTGCACGAAAATATTGAAAGGCGGTTGACAGAACTAGTAAAAAGTGGTAAACCGTGAATAAATAAAAAAATTACGAAAGGGGAACTCGGAATGAACCGCGACTGCGAACGCGAGGAAACAACACACAAGGTAGACTTTGACGAAGCGGGAATTATGGTCGAGCGCCCCGGAGAAAAGGATGACGAGGCGCACGACCCTACATACAGAGCTGACATCCCCTATATCCATCGGGGAAGACATTCGTGAACATTTGTTCCATATGTACGGATTATCGGACAGTTCATTTGCTATGATGACGGCGAACCAAACGAAGAGGAAAGGAACGACCATGGAACATGACATATTTGAGAAGTTTGCGCAGCTCACAAGGGAAGAACAGGAAAAGGTCGTGGAGGCTATGCACCGACTTGCAGGGAAACGCACGAAAGGTATGCCCGATGCTCATTTGAGCTATGATAAAATAGAAGCAGCAGGAGGGCGGAACGATGGAAAAAGTGAAGTACAACATACTTACGGCCATAAGCAGGGCTGGGATTTGCCCGTGCTTTGAAATTATGAAACAAATAGAGTGTGACCCGACCATAACGTGGCTCATAATGAGCGAGCTTGCTCGGGAACAGCTCGTCAAGATGGAGCCGGGGAACAAGGTGATCCCATTTTCTCGAATCTGGATCACCGACCGCGGCATGATGTCGCTTTTTTCAGAGCAGCAGGAGCGTGAACGAAAAGAGGCCGAGCAGCTACGATCCAATCAGGCGCGCCATAAGCGCGCAAAAAAGAGCACTCAGCGCGGCGATCACAAGATCACGGGCAAACCGCCGGTTATCCCGCGCATCCTGCATGTGCTTCTCGTTATCCTTGTCAGCTTTTTCGTCGGAGCGCTTGCGAGCTTCCTGATGAACTGCCTGACGCTCGGCCATTAAGGCAAGGCGGCCGCTCTCGGTGATACAAACTCGGGCGTGAGGAACGGCACCGGTTCCCGACTCAACCGAGACACAGCCGCTTTTTACAAGGGTATGATGATTTTTTTCATTGCGGGAAACACCTCTCGATTATTACAATCGAAACAAACACGGTAACTACAGCCACTAAGATATACCGCGAAACCTTCTGCGCGCGGCTGTCAAAGTCAGTGGGGATAGCGGTGTCACCCACAAGGCAAGCAAGGCCAAATATAATACTGTGCCAAAATAGCGACGCGAGAAAGCATGATAAAAATCGAGGTAGCTCGTTATAGCCGCCACACTGCCGATAGGCACTAAACACAGACACCGGTAGCATCGAGAGCCAAGCGATGTATGTCCAGCGGTTCTCACTTGCATTTTCTTTCTTCTCACGATCAATCAACTGATTTATATACCACTCGTTGATGGTATCTCGCTGCTCGTCGGTAAGACAGTCCCAGCATTTCGGATCGCCCAATCGCACTTTTGGGTTGTCGACGGCTTTCTTGCGGGCAGAATCCGACAGGATTTCAATAATATCCATTTGCAAGCGTCACCCTCTCGCTTCCAGCAGGCCGTCGATCATCTGCTCGATGAGTTTCTTCTGATCGTCGGTCAGCATCTCATATTTTTTGCGGAACTCAAGCTCCAACCCGTCGCCCGGCAGGGCGGCGGGATTTTTTTGCTCGTCGTCCCCAAACATCAGGTATCCGGGAGAAACGCCGAAATGATTTGAAATCCGCTGCACAGTAGAAGCGCGCGGTTTGGCCCCGTTTTTCCATGCGGTAACAGAGCCGGACGGGATCCCAAGTTCTTTTGCCACCGCATTCGGCGACACGCCAGCTTTTGCACAAAGCCCTTCAAACTGCGTCCAAAACAAACAAAACACCCCGCAGTAAATTTGTGAGATTGCACAAACATGAGAAAATGTGAGATTACGGCTTTACAAATGAGAGAAGATGAGATATAGTATGAGTATACCCGTTCGGGCAACACAAAACCGACCCCTCCGAGAGAGGCGTTTCTACGATGATTGCTGCAACATCATTGTACAACATGGCCGGGTGGGTGTCAATATCAGAACTCATAAAAATGAGAGTGAAGGGAGGCGGAATTGTGACATTAGCAGAACGCAGAAAGGCTGCCGGGTTGACGCAGGAGGTCGTCGCAAAACGGCTTGACGTAGACCAGGGCTCAATCAGCAACTGGGAGCGCGGGATATACATCCCGCATCGGAAGTACAGGAAAAAGCTCGCGCGTTTGTACGGGTGTACGGTGGACGAGCTTTTCCCGAAGCAGTGACCCGGACAGCAGCCCATTTTACAGCACCATAGAATCAGGCGGCAGGGGATGCCGCCCCTGCCGCCGTCCTCGAGTATGTCTCCGCCGCTTCGCAATCGGTCTGGTATCTGGTTCGGCCATCGGTATTGATGGCCCCGACTCCGCCGGTCAGGCCGATGCTGGGCATCAGCTTCTATGGAGCGGCACTCCGCGCTTTGCTCGGACCTTATGCGCTCATAAGGCTGTCGCGGGGGTTACCGGAGACCCAGGCGAGGGGTGCATGAACCCTGATATGGCGTTAAACGCTTCCACCGGGCAACACCTCCTTCCTGTCAACCGGAAGACGAGATGAGCATACCACGGGGAATATGGTGCTGTCAAATGGGCTGCTGGGTAAAAGAAAGTGAGGTTTGGAACATGCCGCGTGTCAATCTGGCGGCGGAGAAGTACGCCGCGGAAGACCTGAAAAAGCTGGTGAAATATCTGCTCTGCGACGAGAGCCAGGCAGAGGTGGCGGACGCGATTGGAATCTGCACGCGGACGCTGATGAACCGGAAGGCGAAGCCGGAAGAGCTTAGGGTTTGGGAAATTCGGAAGCTGACGCAGTCGGTGCGGATGAGCGCGGAGGACAAGGACAAGCTCCGGAAACTCATCGTGCCTTGAAGGGAGGGGAACAGACATGGAGAAAAAAAGAATCCCCTGCGCCGTTGTGACGCAGGGGAACGAAGAGGCGGAGCGCGAGTTGAGAGCGTCGCTCCGGGTCGCACGAAAGCAGCTGCAGATGGTGGAACGTCTGGTTTGGCTGCAATGGCTGGCACTTATCGTGCTCGTGCCGACGTGCGTGGTCTTGCTGTCGAAGCTCTGACCACCTCTATTTTACCAGATAAAAGGAGGGTATGCAAGTGTTTGAGGATAAACAGGACGTCGCGCCGGTCGCGTACTGCGCAATGTGCGGCGAGGAGATTTACCCCGGCGAGATCGCACTTAAAGTCGACGAAGGACTCATGCACGACGAGCTGTCGTGCATCCAGTGGTACATAAACGAGCACTATCTCGTCACCAGCGACGCGGCCGATCTGCTGCTTGAGATCATAGGCGTCTCCCGCGAGGTGGCGAGATGATCACCGCCGAGACGCGGCGCGAGGGGCTGGAAAAGGTCGCCCCGGAGACGCAGACGCGGCGGCAGGTGATACTCGAGTATCTGAGATACTTCCCGGACGGGCTGACTGCCGAGGAGCTGACGGACTCGATGTACTGCGCGGGGCTGATCCCCGTGCGCGACAAAAACTATGTCAAGCCGCGGGTGACGGAGCTGCGCAAGCTCGGGCTCGTGGAGCCATGCGGAAAGCGGCTGAGTCAGTCAACTGGCGTGCATACGGCGGTTTGGCGGATCAAGGAGGATTAAAATGCTCACAAAGACATTTACCGAGATGATGGGGATTGATGTATCGCCTTACGTCAAAAAGAGAGACGGCGCGGATTATCTGCCGTGGGCAGCGTGCAAACTGCTGCTCCACAAAAATGGCGCGGAGACGGTTCTTTTCCAGCCAGTTCCTGGCGCAGATGGGTCGACGCTTCGGAAAAGTGACATGGCGTTTACGGACAAAAATGGCGTCCAGAACCGGTGCTATGAGGTAATGGTGCACATCACTGTAGATGACAAAGAGTGGGACACGACATACCCGGTGCTAAACGGTGCAAACCCAGTCAAGGACAACTCCATGAGCCAGCAAAGGGTATATAACGCGGTGCGCAGGGCGTTTGTCAAGGGCGTCGCGGAGCGGATCGGGTTGGGGTACACTCTATGGCTTGACACCGACGACATGCCGGATGCCGAAGATCTTTCCAGACACTCGCTCGCAAAATGCAAGCAACGCCTGACAGAGCTGATCACCGAAAAGATTGCGCAGGGCATCTCGCTCGACGTGATGGCCGACCGGCTTGGGATGGACGCGGACACACTGCGCGGGAAGTTGTCACTCTACAACGAGTTAGCGCGCTTGGAAAAGGCCATTGGGGAGATGCAGCCATGATCACAGACCACGACCGGAGCGGATGGTTTGGCGCGTCGGATACGGCGCAGATCATGCGCTCATGGGACACGGACACGTTCCGGCGATGGTGGTCGGATAAGCTCGGCTTGCAGCCGCGGAAATACAGCTCTCGGTCGATGTACGCCGGGACGTACTACGAGCACAGGATCCTCGACGCGGTCGGTGTTACGCAGAGAGACCGCCAGATCCTGCTCCCCGAGCTGCGGCTGCGGGTTAACCTTGACGGTGAGGACGCAAGCGGCGTGGTCGAGGTCAAAACCTACAAGGCTGGGAAGGAGTTTAAGCCGACCTCGGCATACCGCCAGCAGGTCAACGTGCAGATGTACGCCAGACGCATCGCAGACGGAGCGCCGGAGCGGGGGAGGATCGTGGCCTATGGTTTGACTGACGAGGACTATGCGGATTTCTTCCGACCGGTCGAACCGGCGAGAATCCAATGGCACGAGATCGAGTACGACGCGCTGTTTATCGAGCGATATTTAGAGCGGTTAAAGCGTCTGCGCGACGCGTTAGAGAGAGGGGCGTGGCCGACATGAGCGAGCAGGTAAGCGTATACCGCCCAACGGTTGACCGCGAGGATGGGAAACTATACCTCCGGTTTCCGGTGGGCGATGCGATGGAGGCGCGCCGATTGACGGCCCGCCTGAAAGATGGCGTGCATTATACGCTGACGGTCACCCGGGCGAGAAAATCCCGCTCCATTGACCAGAATGATTTGATGTGGAAACTATGCCATATCATTGCGGAGGCAGTAGGAGCGACAAAAAACGAGGTCTATCGCCAGCATATCCGGGATTACGGAGACTGGACAAGCATTCTTGTCAAAAAAGAGGCGGAAGAGACGTTTAGACGCCAGTGGGAGAGCAACGGAGATGGCTGGATCGTCGAGACGGGCGAATCATACGGTGGCATGATTTCCCTTCGGTGCTACGCCGGGTCGAGCACTTATGACACTAAGCAGATGACGCGGCTGATCGAATCACTCATTGACGAGTGCAAAAACCTCGGCATCGAAACGGACGAAAGGACGGCGAGCTTGCTTGCGGAAAACTGACCGGGCGAAAGCCCTTGAGATCCCGAACGAGGTCAAGCGGGCGGTCGCAAGAAGAGACAGCTTTGGCGGCTGGCCGTGCTGCCTCTTCTGCGGCGACCCGGCTCCGTTTGAGATCGCGTGGAGCAACGCTCACTTTATTCCCCGCTCGCAGGGCGGGCTGGGCATCGAGCAGAACGTCCTGACGGCCTGCCCGGAATGCCATCGCAAGCTCGACCAGACGGACGAGCGGGAGGAAATGCTTGAGTTTGCGGAAAAGTATCTGAGATCAAAATACAAAGGCTGGACGCGAAGAAAATGCGTCTGGAAAGGAAGAAAGTAACCATGCTTAATGTTATCACAATTTCCGGCCGGCTGACGGATCAGCCTGACCTTCGCAGAACCGGAAACGGCACGGCGGTCGCGTCGTTTACCCTTGCATGCGAGCGCGATTTTAAGAACAGCAGCGGCCAGCGGGAGACCGATTTCATCCCCGTCGTCGCGTGGCGGCAGACAGGGGAGTTTGTTGCAAACCACTTTGGCAAAGGCCAGCAAGCCATGGTCACAGGCCGCTTGCAGGTGAGAAAGTGGCAGGACAAGGACGGGAATAACCGGTATGCGACCGAGGTGGTCGCGGAGCACGTCTATTTCTGCGGCAGCAAAAACGAGACCGGCAAGCCGGTCAATGTGACGGTGGGCGAGGACTACAGCCTCCTCGACGGTGACGACGAAGAGATGCCGTTCTGAGGGATCGCTGATGGCGGAAAAGAAAAGACCGGACTATATCCCGTTTTTTCTGGACGACCTGGACGCTTTGGAGCTTCTCGGTGACGCTGAACGTGGCCGATTGCTAACTGCCCTGCTGGAATACGGCAGGCTGGGGGCATCGGAGAAGTGCAGCGGGAACGAGCGGTTCGTCTACCCTGTGTTTCGGGGCAGAATCGACCGGTTTTTCCAGAACTACGAGGATAGGTGCGAGAAAAACAAACAAAACGCCGGAAAGCGATGGGATGCAGAAAATGCGAACGCATGCGACCGCATGCGAAACATGCCATCCAAAACAGAAACAGAAACAGAAACCAAATCCAAATCCGAAACAGAAACGGAAAAGGAAGATTCCGCGAGCGGCGAGCGCTCGGCTGCGCCGTATGAGGCCGTCCGGAGGATGTTCGGCGAGATCTGCGTGTCATACCCGCAATGCAGGAAGCTGTCGGAGTCCCGCAAGAAGGCAATCCGCGGGAGATTTTCGTCTGGCTACACGCTTGATGACTTCCGCACGCTCTTCGAAAAGGCAGAAGCAAGCGCCTTTTTGAAGGGCGGGAACAGCCGGAATTGGCAGGCAACGTTTGACTGGCTGCTGGCTGACGCAAACATGGCAAAGGTGCTCGACGGAAACTACGACGACAAGGGCGCAGCTCCGGCGAGAGCAAAGGCGAATCCGGCCATTGGTACGCCGGGAGACTACGAGCGGGAGGCAATCGCCCGCTTAAACAGGATGGTGGGCAATGAGTGAAAGCAAGAAAATACGGGCAGGCGGCAAAAAACCTGCCGCGGGGAGGACGCAGCCGGTGGAGCTCCGGATCCCTTATCCCCGCAACAAAAGCCAGTTCTGCAAGGCATACGGGCTTAACGCGTACTACGCCGGGATGCACTGGTCAAAGCGAAAAGACAACGCAGACCGGATGCACGACACGGTGACGGCGGTTTTGCTGAGAGACCACGTCAGCCGCCTGCCGTTTACAAAGCCGGTCAAGATCACGTTTTGGCACTGCGACAGGATGGACATTGACAACCACGCCGTCATCGAGAAGCTGATCGTGGACGCCCTGAAAGGCTGGCTTCTGGAAAACGACGACCGGCGATTTTACGCCGAACGCGTGAGCAAGTTTCACGCGGACGAGTGCGTCCGGGTGAGGATCGAGGTGGCGTAGATGCCGAGAGCACTTGATCTGGCAGGACAGAAATTTGGCAAGCTGACCGTCTTGGAGCGACTTGGGAAGAATGACCGTGGACACTACATATGGCGCTGCCGCTGCGACTGCGGGAACTATGTGGACGCGGTAGGCTACGCCGTGAAAAACGGGTCATGGCAAAGCTGCGGGAAGTGCGGCAAGCAACCGGTCGAGCGGGCGGTCAACATCGCCGGGCAGGTCGTCGGGGACTACATGGCCGTCGAGCGGATCGGGACGTATGGGACGAGCGCAAAATGGCGATGCGTCTGCACAACGTGCGGGAGCGAGAAGGAGCAGGGCGCGTACCAGTTCCGGATCGGGAAGCGGGCGTCCTGCCCGAAATGTACGGCCGGCATGAAACGGGGAGAGGTCATCGCGCGGATGGCGCGAATCAAACGCGAGCAGTCATGCAAGCAGGAAGCTCCCGTGCCGGGAAAGCCCAAAAAGCGGCCGACGATGGAGGAAATCAACGCGGCGGCTCGGGCGCATCACATGACGTATGGAAAGTACGTGGCGGCCTACGGAGACTACATAGCGCGGCACGGTGAGCTGCCGGAAGTGGAGGAATAAAATGCGGATTATCAAACCGGGCGTCGAGATCATGACGCCGACGGACGGGATTTTACAGCACCTTGAGCGCTGCGGGCGCGTCTGCTACAAGTCGGAGGACAAAATCGCGGACGGGACGGCGGAAAAGTTTGCCGCCGGGATCATCAAGCGCGGACACGAGGCTGTCTTGGAGCACGCGTCGATTACGGTCAAATTTACGTGCGACCGCGGCGTGTCGCACGAGATCGTGCGGCATCGTATGGCGTCGTTTTGCCAGTCCAGCACAAGGTATTGTAATTACAGCAATGAGAAATTCGGCAGCGAGATCACGGTGATTGAGCCGCTGTTTTTGGAGCGCGGAACGGACGGGTGGGCGATCTGGGAGAACGCGTGCCTCGAGGCTGAAGAGGCGTATTTTAGTTTGCTTTATAGCGGCAGGACACCGCAGGAAGCCCGCTCCGTCCTGCCGAACAGCCTGATGACCGAACTTGTGATGACGGCCAATATCCGAGAATGGCGGCACTTTTTAAGGCTGCGCTGCGACAAGGCGGCGCATCCGCAGATGCGGGAGGTGGCTTTGATGCTTTTGGACAAGCTGCACGAGGCCGTGCCGGTGTGCTTTGACGACATAGCGGCAAACTACAAAAGGGAGGAACAAAAGTGAATCGTGAAATGTGCCTTGAAGAGGCGAAAAAGTGCGTTTGCACGGACAGAAATCAGCAGTACGGCGAGCCGGAGCAGAATTTTGCGGTGATCGCGCAGCTATGGCAGGCGTACTTACAGGCGATGCTAAAGAGCGACGAGGTCGAGATCCTGCCGAGCGACGTGGCAATGATGATGGTATTGTTCAAGGCCGGCCGCATGGCGACGGCAGTCACCGAAAAAGCAGATACATACGTGGACATCGCGGGCTACGCGGCGTGCGGGTGCGAGCTGACGACGGGGAACAGCGATGGATAAAGATCAAACCGCACTCGAGCGGCTCCGCGCGGCCGCGCAGATGAGCGAGCACTGGTGGATGGAGGACGGCGTG
>OIZL01001764.1_pt1 | contig 10962 bp, 7 predicted proteins | sample 1588541 | NCBI WGS metagenome assembly OIZL01 (sample SAMN03283285) | human gut metagenome | biome: human-associated habitat; material: feces | host: Homo sapiens | place: Peru | collected 2012 | reverse complement strand
TAGAAAATTTAAAAGAAATAATAGTTGGAATAAGAAATGTAAGAGCAAATATGAACATACATCCAAGTAAAAAGGCAGAGCTAATATTTGTAACAAAAGACTATGCAAATGAAATAGAAGAATCAAAAGATTTTCTATTAAAACTAGGCTTTGGAAAAGAAATAAAAGTTCAAACGGATAAATCTGGAATTTCAGACAATGCAATTAGTATATTATCAAAAGGCATAGAAGTATATATGCCATTTGAGGATTTAGTTGATATAAAAGAGGAAATAGAAAGATTAGAAAAAGAAAAAACAAGACTAGAAGCTGAAGTAACAAGAGGAGAAAAAATGCTTTCTAATCCAGGCTTTGTAAATAAAGCACCAGAAGCAAAAATAAATGAGGAAAAAGAAAAATTAGCAAATTATAAAAAAATGCTAGAAACTGTAACAGAAAGATTAAATTCAATAAAATAATCTTGACAAATAATAAAAAGAGAGTATAATAAAAATATATTGAAAAACTATAATCAAGAAAAAGTAAAATAAAGGTTAATTTTAGAGAATAACAATCACCGGCTGAAAGTTGTTATAATAAAACATATTTGAAAAACTACCTTGATTTGTTTCTAGCAAAAACTAGACGGTAATTACGTTATAATTATTAATTAAGTTAAAATCGGGATGGAACCGTGTTTATATGCACTCCTAAGAATATTTATATATTCTTAGGAGTTTTTTCTTTACAGTCGAAAACTCAAATCGGGCGGAAACAAAGAGCGACATGAAGTCGCTTTGTTATAAAAAAAGGAGGAAAAGTTATGATTAAAATTACATTAAAAGATGGAAGCGTAAAAGAAGTGGAAAGCGGAGTGTCTATTTTAGAAATTGCAAAAGGAATAAGTGAAGGGTTGGCAAGAGTTGCAACAGCAGGCAAAGTTAATGGAGAAGTTAAAGATTTAAGAACAACTATTAATGAAGATTGCTCATTAGAAATATTAACATTTGAATCTGATTTAGATGGCAAAAAAGCATATTGGCATACTACTTCACATATTATGGCACAAGCTGTAAAGAGATTATTTCCAAATGTTAAACTTGCAATTGGACCAGCAATAGATGATGGATTTTACTATGATTTTGATGTAGAAAAACCATTTTCAGACGAAGACAAAGCAAAAATTGAAGACGAAATGAAAAAGATAATAAAAGAAGATTTACCAATTGAAAGATTTGAACTACCAAGAGCTGAAGCAATTAAATTAATGAAAGATAAAAACGAGGACTACAAAGTTGAACTAATAGAAGATTTACCAGAGGGTGAAGTTATATCTTTCTATAAACAAGGAGAATTTACAGACCTTTGTGCAGGACCACATTTAACAAGTACTGGCAAAGTAAAAGCTATAAAAATACTATCTTCATCTGGAGCTTATTGGAGAGGTGATGAACATAATAAAATGTTACAAAGAATCTATGCAATATCTTTCCCTAAAGCTAGTCAACTAGAAGAATATATTAATTTAATAGAAGAAGCTAAGAAAAGAGATCATAGAAAATTAGGAAAGGAACTAGAACTATTTTTCTTTGATGAAACTGCACCTGGAATGGCTTATTGGATGCCTAAAGGCTTTAAAATGATGAATGTTTTAATAGATATGTGGAGAAAAGAACATGAAAAAAGAGGATATTTAGAATTTTCTGGACCACAGCTTAATAGTAGCGAATTATGGAAAATATCAGGACATTGGGACCACTATAAAGAAGATATGTTTGTTTTAACGGATTCAGATGGAAGAGAACAAGCATTAAAACCAATGAACTGTCCAAATGCTATAAAATTATATGCATCAAAACTTAGAAGCTATAAAGATTTACCATTAAGATACAATGATATAGATGTAATACATAGAAATGAAAAATCTGGACAACTAAATGGATTGTTTAGAGTAAGAATGTTTAGACAAGATGACTCGCATAACTTTATTACAGAGGACCAAATAGGAGCAGAAATTAAAAACATAATTGAACTAGCAAAATATCTATATGGATTATTTGGACTAGATTTTGAATTAACTTTATCTACAAGACCAGATGACTATATGGGAGATATAGAATTATGGAATAAGGCAGAACAAAATTTAAAAGATGTACTAGATGATTTATGTGGAAAAGAAAACTACAGAATAAACGAGGGCGATGGAGCATTCTATGGACCTAAAATTGATATAAAAATGAAAGATTGTTTAGGAAGAGAATGGCAAATGGGTACTGTTCAAGTAGATTTTCAATTACCTCTAAGATTTAATTTATCATATATTGATGCAGATGGTGAAAAGAAAACACCAATATTAATACATAGAGCATTATTTGGATCATTCGAAAGATTTATAGGAATAATAACAGAACATTTTGCTGGAGCATTTCCAACATGGCTTGCACCAGTACAAGTAAAAGTACTTCCAATAGCAGATGCTCATATAGAATATGCAAACAAAGTAAAAGAAGAATTACAAAAGGCTGGAGTAAGGGTTGAAGTAGATGATAGACAAGAAAAAATAGGATACAAAATACGTGAAGCACAACTTCAGAAAATACCATATATGCTTGTAGTTGGAGACAAAGAAAAAGAAGCTAATGCAGTAGGTATTCGTTCAAGAAAAGACGGAGACATAGGAGCCAAAGACTTACAAGAATTCATTAAAAACATAAAAGAAGAAATTGACACTTTTGGAATATAGTTCAGTGTGGGGCAGGTATTGTGCCTACACGAAAACTTAGTATTAGAACAAATAAGAAAGTATTACTTTCCTATTATATAAAAAAATATAAGCAAAAGCTCTTGACAAAGAGCTTTTATTTTTATAGAATAAATACGAACAAAAGTTTGAAAGAAGGATTTGTATGATCAGTACATTACATATTAAAAATATTGGAATTATAGATGACTTATCTATTAATTTAAATACAGGGTTAAATGTTTTAACAGGAGAGACAGGAGCTGGTAAAACTCTAATTATTGACTCACTAGGAATTATCTCAGGAGAAAGATTTTCTAAAGAGATGATTAGAAAGGGACAGGACTTCTCATATGTCGAAGCATGCATATTTTTACCACAAAATGAAAATGCAATAGATGGTAACATTATTGTTTCCAGAGAAATATATTCAAATGGTAGAAATATGTGCAAAATCAATGGGAGAATGGTTACTGTAACAGAACTTAAAGAATTTATGTCTAATATTATAGATATACATGGACAACATGATAATCAACAATTATTAAATCCTAATACACATATACAATATCTAGATTCATTTGCTGATAAAGAACTTAATAAATATTTAGAAGAATATAAAAATATGTATATAGAATATACAAGTATAAAGCAAGAATTAAAAAATAATTATGGAGAAGATGAAAAACAAAGACAAAGAAAGCTAGATTTATTAAAATATCAATTTGATGAAATTGATAAAGCAAATTTAAAAATAGGTGAAGATGAAAAAATAGAAGCGGATAGAAAAATTATACTGAATTCAGAGAAAATAAATGAAAATTTAAATATAGCAGATATGGAAATTTCAGAGAAAACCATAGATTCAATAAATAGTGCAATAAGAGCATTAGAAAAAATTGAAGACTTAGATGAAGAGTATTCTAAAAAACTAAACTCACTAAAAAGTGTTTATTATGATGTACAAGAATTAGGAAGAGATATTTTTAATTTGAAAGAAAGAGTATACTTTGATGAAGAAGAAAGACAAAATTTAGAGAGTAGACTAGACTTAATTTTTTCACTTAAAAGAAAATATGGAAATACAATTGATGAAATATTGAGCTATAAAAAAGAGTTAGAACAAGAAATTTATAGAATTGAAAATTTAGAAGAAAATAACAATATTTTAAAAAATAAATTAAAAGTTATAACTGAAAAAATGAATAAGCAAGCAGACAAATTAAATGAAATACGAAATAAATTTGCTAAAAAATTAGAAGAAAGTATTAATAAAGAGCTTAAAGACTTAGAAATGAAAAATGCTAGTGTTTTTATAAATGTTCAAAAAAATCAAAGTAATGAATTTAATTATAATGGACTAGATCATGTTGAATTTTTAATAAAAACTAATATTGGAGAAGATGCAAAACCACTATACAAAATTGCTTCTGGTGGAGAAATGTCAAGAATAATGCTTGGTATAAAAAACGTGTTGTCAAATGTAGATAACGTCCCAGTTCTTATATTTGATGAAATAGACACAGGAATTAGCGGAATTGCTGCAAAAAGTGTTGGTGAAAAGTTAAAGTCAATATCAAAATTGCATCAAGTTTTATGTGTTACACATTTAGCAAGTATTGCAGCCAAAGGAGAATATAATTATTATATTCATAAAGAAGTAGAAAATGAAAAAACATATACAAATATTAAGTTGTTAAATCAAGAAGAAAAAATTAGAGAAGTTGCAAGAATTGCAAGTGGAGATATAAACAGTATTTCGCTAGAACATGCAAAATCTCTAATATGTTCATAATAAAAAAATTGGCATTGTACAAAAAATACATATAAGCTTGTAAAATTGGCTAAAATGTGATATAAATAAATAATAATTTTACGATAACTAAGATTAAAATAAGATTTTAATATAAGAGGAAAAAATATGTTAGAAGTTTTATTAGAAACAATAGTAGATAGCATAAAATTATTACCATTTTTATTTTTAGCTTATTTACTTATAGAATTTATTGAAAACAAGGCACAAGAAAAAACGACCAAAGCAATTGAAAAGTCTGGAAAATTTGGGCCAATAATAGGTGCACTTTTAGGAATTATACCGCAATGTGGGTTTTCTGCAGCTGCAGCAAATTTATATGTAGGAAGAGTTATTACTTTAGGAACTTTAATATCTATTTTTTTATCTACTTCAGATGAAATGCTACCAGTTCTTATATCAAAAGCTACACCAATAGGAATAATTATTGAAATCCTTTTAATAAAAATATTTATTGGTATGGTATGTGGAATAGTTATAGATTTATTAATTAAACATAAAGAAGCAGATAAAAAAGAAGAAATTCATAAATTATGTCATGATGAACATTGCCATTGCGAAGAGAGTGGAATATTTAAATCTTCAATAAAACACACATTACAAATATTTGTGTATATTTTTATTGTAAGTTTAATATTAAATTATGCAATACATTATATAGGAGAAGAAAGATTAGCTAGTTTGATACTAAATATACCAATATTAGGGACCATTATATCTGGATTAATTGGTTTAATACCTAATTGTGCATCTTCTGTAATATTAACTGAATTATATTTAGGAAATATATTGAGTATGGGAGCTATGATTGCAGGTCTACTTGTAAATTCAGGAATTGGTGTATTAGTACTATTTAAAGTAAATAAAAATTTAAAAGAAAATATTACAATATTAGGAATACTATATATAATAGGTATTGTTTCAGGAATTTTAATAGATTTTATAGTATAAAATTATTAAATAAAGTATACTGTGTAAAACCTGCTTCTACACATGTTATAAATAAATGTAAATTTATTGTGAAAATGGTTTACAAACTTGTGAAGATATAATAAGATAATAAACTCTAGTAATAGAGTTTATTTAAAATGGAGGAAATGCAATGAAAGATATGTTTAAAACACTAGGAAAATCTGTTAGAGAATATAAAAAATATGCAGTAATAACACCAATTTTTGTAACTATTGAAGTAATATTAGAAATAATTGTACCACTACTTATGGCAAATCTTATAGATAAAGGAATTTACACTGGAGAAATGAATGTAATTTTAAAAATAGGACTTCAATTAGTGTTAGCTTCTATTATTGCTTTAATATTTGGATGCGCATCTGGTGTAACAGCATCAAAAGCATCAGCAGGATTTGCAAAAAATTTAAGACAAGATTTATACTATAAAGTACAAGATTTTTCATTCTCAAATATAGATAAATTTAGTTCTGCAAGTATTGTAACAAGGTTAACAACTGATGTTTCTAACATACAAATGGCATTTCAAATGTTAATAAGAATTGTTGTAAGAACACCACTTATGTTAGTTTTTTCTTTAATTATGGCATTTAATTTAAATGTTAAACTTTCATTAATATTTTTAGCTTTAATACCAATTGTCGGAATAGCTTTAGGATTGGTAAGCACAAGAGTTCACCCAATATTTAAAAGAGTATTTGATAGATATGATGATTTAAACAATGTTGTAGAAGAAAATGTACGTGGAATTAGAGTTGTAAAATCATATGTTAGAGAGGAAGAAGAAAAGAAAAAATTTGGAAATATATCTGAGGAAATATATAAAGATTTTAGCAAGGCAGAAAAGATACTTGCATTAAATGCACCTGTTATGCAATTATCTGCGTATGCTTCAATATTATTAATATCATGGTTTGGCGCAAAAATAATTGTAAATACAGGAATGACACAGTTTACAACTGGAGAACTTACAAGTTTAATTACATATGCAATACAAATATTAACAAGTTTAATGATGATTACAATGCTATTAGTTATGGGAACAATGGCAAAAACATCAGCAGAAAGAATATTTGAAATATTAAAAGAAGTTCCGGATTTAACTAATGGAGAGAATCCAATAAAAGAAGTTAAAAATGGAGATATTGAATTTAATAATGTTTCTTTTAGCTATGTTAATAAAAAAGATAAGGAATGTTTAAAAAATATAAATATTAATATTAAGTCTGGTGAAACAATTGGGATAATTGGAGGTACCGGAGCTGGTAAATCTAGTTTTGTAAATTTAATTCCAAGATTATATGATGCAACAGAAGGTGAAGTTAAAGTTGCAGGAATAAATGTAAAAAAATATGATTTAGAGGTCCTAAGAAATGAAGTTGCGATGGTACTACAAAAAAATGTACTATTTTCTGGAACAATTAAAGAAAATCTAAAATGGGGAAAAGAAGATGCAACAGATGAGGAAATAGAAAGGGTGTGTAAGCTAGCACAAGCAGATGAGTTTATACAAGGATTTGAAAAAAAATACGATACATATATTGAACAAGGAGGAAGCAATGTAAGCGGTGGACAGAAACAAAGATTATGTATTGCAAGAGCTTTGCTAAAAAAACCTAAAATATTAATACTAGATGATTCAACAAGTGCAGTTGATACAAAAACAGATAAATTAATAAGAAAAGCATTTAAGGAAGAAATACCTAATACAACGAAATTAATAATAGCTCAAAGAATAGCTTCTGTTGAAGATGCAGATAGAATAATTGTTTTTGACAATGGAGAAATAAATGGTTTTGGAACTCATGAAGAATTATTAAAAACAAACGAAATATATAGAGAAGTATATGAATCTCAGAACTTAAAAGAAGAGTAACAAGATAAAGTAAGAAAGGAAAAGAATAATGGAAAGTAAATCAATGCCAAGAAGAGGTATGGCAATGACGGATGGAAGAAAATTAGATGCAAAAACAGCTAAAAGACTAATTGGATATATAACAAAAAACTATAAAAAACAGTTATTTATAGTTGTAATATGTATTTTAATAAGTTCTGTCGCTGGAGTTGTTGGCTCTTTGTTTTTACAAACAGTAATAGATGATTATATTACTCCACTTTTACAAGTAAGTAATCCGGTATTTACAGGGTTACTAAAGGCAATTGGCGGAATGGCCATGATATATATTTTGGGAGCTCTGGCTGGATATTTATATAATAGAATAATGGCTGTAATTTCACAAGGTGTACTTAAAGATATTAGAGATGAAATGTTTTCTAAAATGCAAACATTTCCAATAAGCTATTTTGATACAAACACTCATGGAGACATAATGAGTCATTACACAAATGATACAGATACATTAAGACAAATGATTTCACAAAGTTTACCAAGTTTAATTAATTCATTAATAACAATAGTGGCTGTTATATTTGCAATGTTTTCAATAAGTATTCCACTTACTTTATTTATTTTTGTTTTTGTATTCTTTATGATGAATGTAACTAAAAAAATTGCAGGAAAAAGTGGAAAATATTTTATAAATCAACAACAATCACTTGGAAAAGTAAATGGCTTTGTAGAAGAGATGATAAACGGTCAAAAAGTAATAAAAGTATTTACCCATGAGGAAAAAGCAAAAGAAGATTTTGATAAGTTAAATGAAGAATTATGTATAAACATGACTAAAGCAAATAAATATGCCAATAACTTAATGCCAATACTAAATAATTTAGGAGAACTAGAATATGTTTTAGTAGCAATAATAGGAGGAATTTTATCTATAAAAGGAGTTGGTGGACTTACTATAGGAGCAATTGCATCATTTTTGCAATTAACAAAAAGTTTTAATCAACCAATAAAACAAATTTCTCAACAATTGAATTCTGTAATTATGGCTATGGCTGGCGCAAAAAGAATTTTTGAACTAATGGATACTGAGCCAGAACAAGACAATGGATATGTAACATTAGTAAATGCAAAAAAAGAAAACGAAAAAATAGTAGAAACATCAGAAGAAACGGGAATGTGGGCATGGAAACATCCTCATCATGATGGAACATTAACATATGAAGAATTAAAAGGGCATATAGAGTTAAATGAAGTAGACTTTATTTATCCAGGTGGAAAACAAGCATTGTTTGATATATCATTATATGCAAAACCAGGGCAAAAAATTGCTTTTGTTGGTGCAACAGGTGCTGGAAAGACAACAATTACAAACTTAATAAATAGGTTTTATGATATAGAGGATGGAAAAATAAGGTATGATGGAATTAATATAAACAAGATTAAGAAGCCAGATTTAAGACGTTCTTTAGGAATAGTTTTGCAAGATACTAATTTATTTACAGGCACAATAAAAGATAATATAAAATATGGTAAGTTAGATGCAACAGATGAAGAAGTTATAAATGCTGCAAAACTTGCAAATGCACACAATTTCATAGAAATGTTACCAGACGGCTATGACACAATGCTGACTTCAAATGGAGCAAATTTATCACAAGGACAAAGACAATTAATTGCCATAGCAAGAGCAGCTGTTCACAATCCTCCAGTAATGATATTAGATGAAGCAACAAGCTCAATTGATACAAGAACAGAGAAAATAGTTCAAGATGGAATGGATAAACTTATGGAAGGAAGAACTGTGTTGGTAATTGCACATAGATTATCAACTGTAAGAAATTCTAAGGCGATAATAGTCTTAGACCATGGAAGAATAATAGAAAGAGGAGATCATGAAGAACTTATAGCACAGAAAGGACAATATTATCAATTATATACTGGAGCATTTGAACTTGAATAAGTATTAAAAGGGAACTAAAAAACTAGTTTCCTTTTTGTCACTATTAAGTCATATTATAATAGTATATTGTAAATTAAATATATAATATGTTATAATTGCAAATAGAATGGAAATAAAACAATGAATAAAAAATGGAATAAAGTTAAAATAATTAAATTAATAACGTTAATAGTAGTTCTAGCAATATGTATATATGCAACAATTTATTTGTATCCTATTATTAAAAATATATCTACACCACAAGGGCAACAGAACTTTAAAAATGAAATAACTAATTCTGGAATAAAAGGAATGTTAATGCTATTTTATTTAGAATTAGCACAAATTATTCTTGCAGTACTGCCTGGAGAACCATTAGAAGTATTAGCAGGAATGTGCTATGGAAGTATTGGTGGAACTATATTTATAATGATAAGTGTGTTTATAAGTACAACAGTAATCTTTTATTTGGTAAAACGATTTGGAAAAAAACTAGTTTATGAATTTTTTAGTAAGGAAAAAATAGATAAAATTGAAAACAGTAAATTATTTAATAATCCTAAAAAAATAGAAAAAATTATGATAGTTTTATTTTTGATACCAGGTACACCAAAAGACTTGCTTGTATATATAGGAGGATTATTACCTATAAAACCATCTAGATTTATACTGATTTCAACATTTGTACGTTTTCCGTCTGTTATTTCATCTACTATAGCAGGGACAAGTATTATTAACGGAGAATGGAAAAAAACTATATTTGTTTATTTACTTACTTTGATTTTCGTAATAGTTATTCTATTTATAATTAAATTATTTGATAAGAATAAAGAAACTCAAAAAGCTTTAGATATTATAAAATAAAAGGTGTGTTTGTATGAAAAAAAATAGGAAAAGATTTCTAATAAAATTACAAAATTTAGTAATATATTTTTTCGTATGTAGCTTTATTGGTTGGATTTTAGAGGTTGCATATGCGTTTAGTGTATTTGGTACTTTTGTAGATAGGGGCTTCTTACATGGACCTATTTGCCCAATATATGGATGTGGAGCAGTTGCAATGGTTTTAATAACAGACTGGATAAAAAGCAAAAAAATAAAAAATATATGGATAATGTTTGCAATAGTAACAGCAATAGCTACAATTCTTGAATATATAGCTTCATTTATTTTAGAAAAAATTTTTGGATTAAGATGGTGGGATTACACAGGATACTTTTTGAATATTAATGGTAGAGTATGCTTAATTTTTGCTATATTTTTTGGAATTGCAGGCATATTATTTATAAAGAAATTATATGTCCCAATAGAAAAGGAAATAAGGAAACTAAGGAAGAAAATGTCAAACAGGCTAATTGGTATTCTTTTAATACTATGTTTAATAACTTTAGGGATAGATGTTTATTTTTCATACATAAAATACACAATTCCAGAAAATTCAAAAATAGATTCAAGAGTCGTAATATATTTGAATAAATAAAAATTAGCTAACTACTACACAAATATAAATAAATGTAGCATAATATTTGATTAAATTGTAAAAAACTATTGACAGGACAAAAAAGTATATGCTATCATATCTCTTAATAAGAGAGGTATGTTATGGAAACAAAAACAATATTTAGAAACGAGCATCATAAAAATTAGCTTGTGTCATATATATGGCACAGGCT
>OIZL01001761.1_pt1 | contig 10966 bp, 8 predicted proteins | sample 1588541 | NCBI WGS metagenome assembly OIZL01 (sample SAMN03283285) | human gut metagenome | biome: human-associated habitat; material: feces | host: Homo sapiens | place: Peru | collected 2012 | reverse complement strand
TTATGATATAATGAGCCAAAAACAAAGTGATGCAACATTAGGATATGAAAGAGTGTATGATACAGAAAATGGAGATATCTACAAAGCATATAATGGATTTACAGATGATTATGATGGAGAAAGATACAAATCAATTACAGATGATATGTATACACAAAAAACTTATGGATATATAGAAAAGTAGGAGAGAAAATTGAAAAAGTATATTTACATTTTTTTAATAATATTAGTTTTAATAGAAGTTATACTTGTAGGATATCTAAATAAAAGTAAACAGAATAATGATAGTAAAAAAATAAAAGTGCAAAATTCAGAAGAGGTAATATCTGTTAGAGTTAGAGAAGAAACAGAAGGTGGATATGTTTATTACAAAACAGAAGATAAAGAGTCAATAGAAAAAGTAATAAATGCACTTGATAATATTAAAATAGAAGAAAAAACAGATATAAGTTTTAGTGACAATGGAAAAACATATATACTAGAATTATCTGATGGGACAACACAAGAATACTATTTTCAAGGTAGCTATTATTGCAAAGACAAGATAAATTATAAAATATCTAATTATAAAGAATTAAATAAAATAGAAATACCAAAGGAAGAAATCTAGCAGTTGAAACTTACTAATATGGTTTTAATTAGAAGTGAAGAATGAAATGAGGAAATCTCAAAGGCAATAGCAAAAGTCTCCCAGTATAACTGGGGGACTTTTGCTTTAGTGTATACATAAATTTATTAAAAGTATTGCAAAATATAAAGATATTATGTATAATGTATTCGTATTATTTGACTTTTATTACAATAATATTATTTATATATTACAATTAGATTATTTCTATTGACATATAATAAAATTGAAATAAAATATATATAGCAAAAGAGGTACATGCTTTTATGAGAGTAATAAGCGGAACTGCTAAAGGAAAAAAACTAAATTCATTAGAAGGATTAGAAACAAGACCAACACTAGATAGAGTTAAAGAAGCTGTATTTAATATAATACAGTTTGATATAAAAGATTCTGTTATTTTAGATTTGTTTTCTGGAAGCGGAGCTCTTGGAATAGAGGCTTTAAGTAGAGGAGCTAAAGAAGCAATTCTATGTGATGCATCTAGTAAAGCAATAAAAATAATAAATAAAAATCTAGAAGAAACTAGACTTAAAGATAAAGCAAAAGTAATTAATACTGATTATTTGGTGACTTTAAGTAAAATAAAAGACAAAAAATTTGATATTATATTTTTAGACCCACCATATAAAAGCGATTATGTAGAAAAATCTATAGAATATATATCAAAGTATAACTTACTTGCAGAAAATGGAATTATAATAGTAGAAACAAACGATAAAAATAAAATAGATGAAATAAAAGCAAAAAAAGGTTTAGAAGTATATGATACAAGAAAATATGGAATAGCAATTATCATATTCATTCGAAAGGAGTAAAATCATGGAAATTTTTACATTATTAGAAACATTAGAGGACATTATGGAGAGAAGTAAAAGTGTACCATTTACAGAAAAAGGAATAGTAGATAAAGAGGAAGTATTAGAAATAATAAAAGAAATAAGATTAAAACTTCCAGATGAATTAAAGCAAGCTAAATGGGTAAAAGAGGAAAGAGGAAGAATACTAGACGAAGCTCAAAAAGAGGCTGATGGTATAGTTAAAGAAGCAGAAAATAGAATAATTGCTATGATAGATGAACATGAAATTACAAGAAAAGCATATGAACAAAAAGCAGAAATTATAGAAACAGCAAATGAAATGTCAAGAGAAATTTCAAAAGGAACAAAAGATTATGCAGATGGTATACTTGCAAATTTAGAATCAGCAATAAACAATGTTAGTATAACATTAAATGAAGCAATAAAAACAATAGAAAACAACAGAAAAGAACTTAAATAAGAAAAGAATTAGGAAGTCAGAAATTAAAATGGAAGTCAGAATTTTTAAATTTATAGATTTCCTATAATTTCTGGCTTTTTTGAATAAGGAGAAAACATGCCAAGAGGAAGAAGAAGTAAAAAGAAAAATAAAAGTATATTAGATCTACAAGTAGTTTCATTAATAATAGCGAGCATTCTACTAGCTGTATTAATATACACCAAAGCTCGGATATATTGGAGAAAATTTAAGTCCGATTTTAGGTGGAATAATGGGATGGATAAAATACATAATACCAATTGGAACTTTTGCAATTGCTATTTTTTTAGCATGCGATGAAGATAAAGAAAACTTTATGAAAAAAATTATGCAATATGCTGTATTATTATTATGTGTAACAACAATAATGACAGTAATTCAGGTTGCACAAGGCAAATTAAATATAGACCAAGAATTTGAAAGTGCTGTTACAGATGCATATAATAAAGGAACTGAAAACTTAGGTGGAGGAGCAGTAGGTGCAATTTGTGCTATTGCTTTAATAAACCTAATTGGAAAAGTAGGAACAATTATATTTGCAATAGGTGTTGCTGTAATTGATTCTATTTTCTTGTTTGGCATTAAGCCAGCAGAACTATTAAAAGAATATATAGAGAACAAAAAAGAAAGAAAGCAGGAAGAAAAAGAGGCAAGATTAGAGCAAAGAAAATTGAAAATTGAAAACATGGTAAACGAAAAAAGTGAAAGGAAAATTAAAGAGAAGAATAAAGAAAAAAATAAACCAGTAAATGATATAATTACAGAAGATCAAATAAATATTAAAATTGCAAATGAAAAACCAGAAATGCAAGAATCTTTATTTAAAAAAGAAGAGGAAATAAAAGAGGACAAATCAAAAGAAGTCCTTACATTAGAACATGCTTTAACTGTTGAGGATGAACATTATGAATTTCCTCCAATTGATTTTCTAAAACCAGGTAAATCTGCTACAAAATTAGGAAAAAAAGCAGTAACAGATACAGCAAACAAACTACAAAAAACCTTATACAGCTTTGGGGTATCTGCAAAAGTAGAAAATGTTTCTGTTGGACCAACAATAACAAGATATGAATTAAAACCTGCAGAGGGAGTAAGAGTAAGCAAAATAGCAAACCTAGCAGATGATATTGCACTTAGTCTTGCGGCAGAAACAATAAGAATAGAAGCACCAATACCAGGAAAGCAAGCAGTGGGAATAGAAATTCCAAATAAAGAAAAAGAAGTAGTAGCATTAAGAGATATAATAGGTAGCCAAGAATTTGCAAAAGCAAAATCTAAATTAGCATTTGCACTAGGAAAAGATGCAGCAGGAGAAGCAGTAGTTACAGATATAGCAAAAATGCCACACGTACTAATTGCAGGAAGTACAGGCTCTGGAAAGAGTGTTTGTATAAATACATTAATTACAAGTATAATATATAAATCTAAACCAAGTGAAGTAAAACTTGTAATGGTTGACCCTAAGGTAGTAGAACTTTCTGTATACAATGGAATACCACATCTATTAATACCAGTTGTAACAGACCCTAAAAAAGCAGCAGGAGCGCTAGCTTGGGCAGTGCAAGAGATGGTAAATAGATATCACTTGTTTGCAGAAAAGAATGTTAGAGACATAGCAGGATATAATGAAGCTTTAGAAAAAGAGGGAGCAGAGGGAAAACTTCCACAAATAGTAATAATAATAGATGAGCTTGCAGATTTAATGATGGTAGCTAAAAATGATGTAGAAGATGCAATATGTAGATTAGCACAAATGGCAAGGGCAGCAGGTATGCATTTAGTAATTGCAACACAAAGACCTTCTGTTGATGTAATTACAGGTATTATTAAAGCCAACATAGCAAGTAGAATTTCTTTTGCAGTAACATCACAAGTGGATTCTAGAACTATATTAGATTCAGCAGGAGCAGAAAAATTATTAGGAAAAGGCGATATGTTATTTTTCCCAACAGGTGTGCTAAAACCTATAAGAATACAAGGAGCCTTTGTTTCGGATAGTGAAGTTGAAAAAATTGTTAGCTTCCTAAAAGAAAATGGAGGACCTACATATAGCGAGGATGTATTAGAAAAAATAGAAAGAGCAAATACAACAGACAAAGAATTAGATGAACAAGATGAAAATGAAGTAGACCCATTTTTAATGGAAGCAATAGATACTGTTGTTGATTTAGGACAAGCATCAGCTTCATTTATACAAAGAAGATTTAAAGTAGGATATGCAAGAGCAGGAAGAATAATAGACCAAATGGAGGCAAGAGGAATAATCTCAGGTTATGAAGGAAGTAAACCAAGACAAGTTTTGGTTTCGAAAGAACAATGGCAAGAATTAAAGACTGCTAGACCAGTAGAAACATCAAATGAATAAAAATACGAAAGAAGGGTAATGTTTTGAAAAAAGAAGATTTTTTATCTAAATTAAATATAAAAGACTATAATAATCAACTTGAAGATATATTAGAAAAAAAATCTTTTTCAGAAGGTGCAAAAAATATCCTTCTTAATATTTTGTATAAAATTGAAACTGCTTATGAAGACTATAATAAAGTAAAAATTGATACAATAACAAAAAAAGACATATTGGAAGAAATTATAGAAATAATAGAAAAGCAATGTAAAGAAATAGAATTAGTTAAACCTAAATTAGATGAAGAAACAAAATTGGGAGATAAAAAATTTATTACAGAAAAAAACAAAATAATATCATATCCAAACGAAAAAACAGTTCTTTATGCGTTATACCATATGCAACAAGCTAAATTTGTGATTAATACTAAATATAATATTTTGAAGGAACCACTTGAAAAGCTATTAAATAGTGGATATATCACAGAAAGAGAAGAAATAATTAGAGATTTTGATGGATGGGCTTGGAATATTTCTAAAAATGAAATAGAAAATTATATATATAATTTAGTTTATCAAAATTTAAAAATATTGATAGGAAACAAATTTATTCAAGAATCAATTTCTAATATAAGCAATATTGACTTTATAGAAAAGTTTGAAAGAAAAATGAATAATTTATATAGTGAAGAAATTGCAATCCAAATAGAAGAACAAATATATATAATAAGCATTATAGAAAATATAAAACAAAATGAAAAAAATAAAAAAGACTTGATTAAAGAAAAAGAACATATAGAAGAAGAACTAAATAAAATTAGTGATAAGAAAAATTATTTACAAGACATTGCAAATAACAAAAAAGCAATAGCAAAACAAATAAGAAAAATAGATAAGATAATTAATAGTAATGAGTTATTAAGAGAAAATTTCATTGAAGTTAACAAAAAAACAAAAAATAAAAAGATATTTAGCCTTAGCGAATATGCAGAAAAATTACAGAAAAAGAGAAAAGAATTATTAAATGACCTTAAAAGGTATAGTAATTTGATGAAGCCAATGAATTATGTTAAAAATAAAAGTAATTTACAAAAAAAATTTAATCTGCTAAACAAAATAGAGTTTAGTAAAAATTTAGAACAGCAAGAAGAAGAAATTCTGAAAGACTTGCAAGTAAATTTTCTAAAAGCAATGCAAGAAAAAATTGGTAAAATAGAAGCAAAGAAAAAAATAACAGAGTATATATATATAATTAGATACTATAAGTTATTATACATAAATAATGAGACTCAAATAAAAGATGTAGAATACATTGAAGAACAATTAACAATGGCAGAAAAGTATTTAATAACAAAAGCTTGCAACCTAAAGATAATAAGTATATTGTCAAACAATGTAGAACAAAATTACAAAATTATTTCTGAAGTATTAAATTGCAATATAATAGATTTAGACGAAATGAATTTAGAATTTAAAAAGAAGGATGAAAAGATCGTAATTAATATTTATGATGATAATATGATAGACAAGTCTTTGGAATACAAAGAAAAACTAGATTTAAATATGAAATTTAATAAAAGAATAAAATTATTTATTTAAAGGAGGAAACATATGAACATTACTTTTTTAGGAGCAACGAAAACTGTTACAGGTTCAAACTTTTTATTGGAAGGAGCAGGAAAAAAGATACTAATTGATTGTGGATTATATCAAGGAAAAGCAGCTGAAGAAAGAGAAAACTATGCAGAGTTTGCATACAACGTAAATGATATAGATTATTTATTACTTACACATGCACATATAGATCATTCAGGAAGAATACCAAAATTATATGTAGAAGGATATAGAAATCCAGTAATTGCAACAAAAGCGACATGTGATTTATGCTCAATTATGCTTCCGGATAGTGGACATATTCAAGAACAAGAAAATGAATGGCAAAATAGAAAAAGAAAAAGAAAGGGATTGCCAGAATTACCACCTCTATATACTGCACAAGACGCAATTGACTGTTTAGAAATATTTAAACCAGTAAAATATGATGAAATAATAGAACTTTCACCAGATATACATGTAAGATACAATGATGCGGGACATATGCTTGGTTCTAGCATAATAGAAGTATGGGTAAAAGAAAATGGAGAGGAAAAGAAAATAGTATTTTCTGGAGATTTAGGAAATAATGATATGCCACTTTTAGATGCTCCAACAATGATAGAAACAGCTGATTATTTAGTTATGGAATCAACTTATGGAGGAAGACTTCATATAAGAAATGATGAAAAGGCAGAAATGTTTTTAAATATAGTTGCAGAAACGTTAGATAAAGGGGGAAATGTTGTAATACCTTCATTTGCAGTAGGAAGAACACAAGAAATTCTATATGAACTAAATAACCTAAAAGAACATAGAACAGATGCTGAATTTTTAGAAAAATATGATAAATTAATGAAAGCTTCTGTATATGTAGATAGTCCTCTTGCTATATCTGCAACAGAAATATTTAGAGAGAATACAGATTTATTTGATGAAAAAGTAAAAAAACAAATAGAAAGTGGAGATAATCCATTAGAGTTCCCAGGACTACAATTTACAAAAACAGCAGAAGAATCAAAAGCATTGAATGAAAATAATACACCATCAATAATAATATCAGCAAGTGGTATGTGTGAAGTTGGAAGAATAAAACACCATTTAAAACATAATTTATGGAATCCAAACAGCACAATATTATTTGTTGGTTACCAAGCACCAGGAACACTAGGAGCAAAAATAGTTGCAGGAGACAAAAAAGTAAAAATCTTTGGAGAGGAAGTTGCAGTAAATGCAAGAATAGAATATATAGAGGGATATTCTGGACACGCAGACCAAGAAGGACTTTTAAACTTTGTATATTCATTTATAACAAAGCCAAAACATATATTCTTAGTTCATGGTGAGCCAGAAGGACAAAAAATATTAAAAGAAAAAATATTAGAAACTGTAGAAATTCCAGTAACAATACCAGAATATGGAGAAGAATATAAATTAGATGATAAAATAGCATTACAAGCTAAAGTAGATGCACATGACAAACACAGATATCTACGTTTAGAGGTAATGGACAGATTATCAACATTAAAAGAAGAGTTAGAAGATATGAGCTCAATGATAAAAGATGACATATTTGATGAAGATAAAAAAGATGAAGAAATAATGGCGATAAATGAAAAGATAAAAGAACTAGAACAACAAATAGTAAAAACAATTTCATAATTGTAGGGGCGTATTGCATATGCCCAAAAATAAATTTGTTGCAAATGCTATAGGAACGCCGCCTTCGGCAACCTGCAATGTACCGTGAAATTGCTATAAACGTAGGGGCAGACCCTGTGTCTGCCCTGAATAATTTTGAAGGAGATACAAATGGAAAAATATTATAATGATGCAATAATTGGAAATAAAGAAATAACAGCAAGTTTTACAAAAAAAGGAGAATTAATAAGGCTATTCTACCCAAATACAGACTATAGACAATTTATAGATTTTTTTCATACAGGAATCAAAGTAAACGATTCTTCTATGATATATTTACATGATGATATAAATAATGCATATAAACAATATTATACAGAAAATACAAACATATTGAATACAGAAATATTAAATACATATTTTGAACTAAAAATATTACAAACAGATTTTGTATGTTCAGATAAAAATGTATTAATAAAAAGATATAAAATGAAAAACAAAAACAATATAGATTTACAAATAAGCTTTTTAATACACTCTGGACTTATAACAAATGAAAATAATCAAGTAAGCGGATATTTTAAAAATAATACTTTATTTCAATATATGCATGATTATACATTTGCCATATATTCAAATAAAACAATAAACAATTCACAAATTAACAATAATGCTACAAATATAGAAGAAGGTATAATAGGAGACAAAGATTACATAGGAATGTCTAACGATTCTAGTATTAGTTTTGATTTAGGTGTTTTAAAACCAAATGAAGAAATTGAATTTTTCATATATGTAAATATAAACCATGGAGCAGAAATAAAAGCAACAGAAGCAAAAATAGAAGAGATTAAAAAAATAGAGTGTAAAAAAGAAATAGAAAAAACAAAAAAGTATTGGGAAAAATATGTAAAAGATCATGATACAATTAAATTACCAAATTCAAATACAAAATATATGGAAAAAATAGAAAAAATATATAAAAGAACGATACTTTTATATCCATTACTTACAAACCACTTAACAGGAGGAATCTCAGCAGCAATAGAAATAGATGAGGAAAGAACAAAATGCGGAAGATACTCTTATTGTTGGCCAAGAGATGGAATATTTATAACAAATGCACTAGACATATTAGGAATGGAAAAAGAAACAGAAAAATTCTATAAAACTTTTTGTAAAATGACACAAAGTAAAAATGGAATGTGGGAACAAAGATTTTATACAGATGGAACACTAGCACCATGTTGGGGATATCAAATTGATGAAACCGCAAGTGTAGTATATGGAGTATATAATCATTATGAACATACAAACAATTTAAAATTTTTGAAAGACACACTAAAAATGTGTGAAAATGCTACTAAGTACTTAAAAAAATACACACAAGATTTACTAGAAGGAAAAGAAGAAGAATATAAAAGTTATGATCTTTGGGAAGAAAACGAAGGAATACATACATATTCTTTAGCAGCAATATTTTCAAGTTTTGAAGTAATGATAAAAATATACGAAAAAGTAAAACCAGAATTTAAAGAAAACAGATTAAAAATAGAAAAAATAGAGAAAGAGCTAATAATACTAAAAGAATATTTAGTAGAGATAAAAGACTATATATTAAAAAATCTATATGACAATAATAAAAAATCATTTATAAGAAACAAAGATGGAAAAATAGATATAAGTTTATTAGGTTTAGTTACACCATTCAAAGTATTTGCACCAAAAGAAAAGAAAATATTAAACACAATAGAAAAAATGGACTTAAGTATAAGAACATATACAGGAGGATATCTAAGATATGAAGGAGACAACTATGTAGGTGGAAATCCATGGATAATATCAAGTTTATGGATGGCAAATTACTACATAGAAGCTGGAAATAAGAAAAAAGCAAGAGAATGTTTTGAATTCGTAGTAAAAACAGCAACAGAACATGGATTCTTAGCAGAACAAATAGACAACAGTACAATGCAAGCAAAATGGGTAATAGGACTTGGATGGTCACATGCTATGTTTATTGATGTATTACAAAAATTATACAAATAAAACAATATGGGATTTGTAGGAGCGTATTGTATACGCCAAAAACACATTACAAACACGTAGGGGCGGGCCCTGTGTCCGCCCAAAAGGAGAAAATATGGAAGAAGAAAATAAGAAAAATAAAACAAAGGTAAAAAAAGAAATAAGCAACAAAAAAGCAATAATAGCAATAATTTCAATTGTAATTTTAATAGGAATTTGCGTATTTGTATATGCAAATATAAGAAAAAAGGAAGATAAATGCGAAAATAATTTTAAACAAACAAACAACTCCGAAAAATATAAAGAATCAAATTTTAACAACACAGGAGTTCGTCCTGACGGATTTAATTTTAATATTGATATTGTTTATGAAAAACCCATAATCTACCTATACCCAGAAGTTGAAACAGAAGTAACAGTAAAAGTAGGAAATCCACAAAACCTAACACACACATATCCAAAATACGAAAATGAATGGAAAGTATTAGCAAAACCAAATGGAGATTTGAAAGACTTAAAAACAGGAAGAAACCTATATGCATTATATTGGGAAGGAATAAACACAGTAAAACCAAATATGAATGAAGGATTTATTGTAAAAGGAGAAGATACAATAGGATTCCTAGAAGAAAAATTAGAAATATTAGGATTAAACGAAAGAGAAGCAGAAGAATTCATAGTATATTGGTTGCCAAAATTAGAAAGTAATAAATACAATTTTATAAGGTTCCAAACAGAAAAAGAAATAAATAACAATATGCCATTAGAAATAACACCAAAACCAGAAACAGTAATAAGAATAGTAATGGAATTTAAAGGATTAGAAGAACCAATACAAATACAAGAGCAAAAATTAAGCACACCACAAAGGACAGGTTTTACAGTAGTAGAATGGGGCGGAACAGAAATAAAATAGAACAAAATATGGGGGATTTGTAGGGGCGTATTGCATACGCCCCATGAGAGGAAGATAAATTAATGCAATATAATTCAGAAATCCACCATAGAAAAAGCATAAGATTAAAATATTATAATTATTCAAGTGAAGGAGCATATTTTATAACAATATGTATCAAAAATAGATTAAATCTATTAGGAAATATAACAAATGCGAAAATTGAATTGAATAATTATGGAAGAACAGTAGAAAAAGAAATAATAGAAACAAACAAAATTAGAAAAAATGTTAAAATTAATGAATATATCATTATGCCAAATCATGTGCATCTAATAATTGAAATCAGTGAGACATTAAATTATGAACAGGGCGTATGCAATACGCCCCTACAGACACCAGCAAAAACAATAGGTGCAATTATAAAAGGAATAAAGAGTGCAACGAGTAGGCAAATAGGTTATTCAATCTGGCAAAGAAATTATTATGAGCATATTATTAGAAATGAAAAAGAATATTACAAAATTGTTGAATATATA
>OIZL01001755.1_pt1 | contig 11000 bp, 11 predicted proteins | sample 1588541 | NCBI WGS metagenome assembly OIZL01 (sample SAMN03283285) | human gut metagenome | biome: human-associated habitat; material: feces | host: Homo sapiens | place: Peru | collected 2012 | reverse complement strand
CCCTGATGCTGGTGCTGGCGCTGGCGGCAGCGCTGGGCGGCGCGGCGCTGGACGTGTATCATCGCGAACCGCTGTGGCGCGATCACCCTTTTGTCACCGAGTTCGATAACGTGATTATCACGCCGCATATCGCCGGGGCCACCCGGGAGAGTATCGCCAAACACACGGCGATGATCGCCGCCCGCGTGCCGCGCGGGAGCTTCTGCCGCGGCGCGGCATGGGCTGCGCGGCGGCGATTGCCAAACAGTTTCATTCAGAGTTCCTTTCGGGCTTGCAGGAGCCAGTCGCGCGCGCGCACCGAATCTTCGCATACGGCCGCCCGCTCTTCCTGCAAAAAGGCGATGGTCCGGTCGAGCGCGAGCAGCACGCCCGCGTCGAGATCGCGCGCCGCATCTTCGCGGATGGCGTCCACGCCGGGATAGGTGCGGTTCGGCTCGATCATGTCGGCCAGATAGATGATCTTTTCAAGCAGCGTCATATCCGCTCTGCCCGTCGTGTGCCACTCGATTGCGCTGCAAACGGCGGCATTTTCTCCGAAAATGCGTCGCGCAACCGCCGCACCGGTCTTGGCATGGAGCAGCTTCGGATTCTCGCGCTCAAAATGATTTAGTATTATACCATAATTTTCGCACAATTTCAACTGCTCCTCGCCGGTCAGCGCCTTCGTCACGTCGTGGAGCGCTCCGGCGCGGGCGGCATCGGTCACATCTGCGCCGTAATGCGCGGCGAGGGCGGCAGCCGTTTCGCTGCACCCGATCACGTGGCGAACCCGCTGCGGCTTGAGCAGCGCCAGCCCGACCTCCCGCAATTGCTCCATTGGCAGTTTTTTCAAATCATGGCCGGTATAATAGAGCCGGTTCTGCCGGATGTAGTCATACACGGCAGGCGCGAGATAGTCCTCCGCGCAGCCGAAGGCCAGCATCGCGCGGACGGACGTGGACGAATACGGCAGGCAGCGGTTCTCGACCAATGTGATCTTCCCGCCGAAGCGCCACCTTAATTCGTCAGCGCAGGCCGTCAGCTCGTCGAGCCGGTCCTTGCTGCGATGGGCAACGGCCAGCGCGGCCGTCTGCAAAATTTGCTCCGGCTGATGCCAGTCCGCAAAGGCCAGCAGCATATCCGTCCCCACGAGCAGCACCAGCTCGTCGTCCGGAAAGCGCTCGTGCAGCGCGGCGAGGGTGTCGGACGTATAGCTCGGTCCTTTGCGGCGCAGCTCAATATCGGAAACGGCGGCATACGGCAGGTCGCGCACCGCCAGCCGCGTCATTTCCAGCCGTGCCTCGGCCGAGGGCGTGTTCGCGCTCAGCGTTTTGTGCGGCGGAACGGCGGCGGGGACCAGCAACACACGGTCGAGGCCGAGTCGCTCCCGGAATTCCTCGACTGCCAGAATATGCCCCAAATGCGGCGGATTAAAGCTCCCGCCGAAGATTCCGATCCTTGCCATAGACGCTCGTCACCTCAAATTTCGTAAACTTAGCCCTTATTCTTCCGTTTTTCGATTGCCGCCTCGATCGCGGCCTGACGGAAATATTCATTGCGGCGCTCCCGCTCCTCATGCGCCCGCTTTCTGCGCTCCTGTGCGCCGCGGCGGACGGGGTTGACGTTCCGTTTCTTCTCCCGGCGGGCCGCGGCAGCCGCATCCTGCGCCAGCTTTTCGGACTTTTTATAAATCACAAATTTCGAGCCGACGCATTGGACGCCTTCCGCGCCGGTGCCTTCGCAGATCGCATCGCAGGCCTCGCGTGCCGTCAGCAGCGCACTTTCCAGCACGCGGCCCTTGACCAGCTCCCGCGCGGCAAGCTGCGTATTCGCCTCGTCGAGGAGGCTCTGCGTTACGCCGCCCTTTCCGACCATAAGGGTCGTATCGAGCGTATTGGCCTGAGAACGAAGCTCGGCCCGCTGTTTACTTGTCAGCATGGTTCCACTCCTTTTGAATCCGCTCGGAGAGCAGCTTCAGCGCTCTGGAACGGTGAGAGATTTTATTTTTTTCCTCCGCAGGCAGCTCGGCAAACGTGCAGCCCTTCTGCGGGTAGAAGAAGATCGGGTCGTAGCCAAAGCCGTTATCTCCGTGCGGCTCGGTCAGAAGCACACCGGGACATTCGCCGCGCGCAACGAGCTTTCGCCCATCCGGGGTCAGAACAGTAATGACGCTGACAAATTTCGCCGCGCGATTTTCCTGCCCCTCCATTTTTTTCAGAAGGTATTCCAGCCGGTCGCGATCCGTCTTACATTCCGCGCCGCCGAAGCGGGCCGAATAGACCCCCGGCGCGCCGCCGAGCGCTTCGACCATCAGGCCGGAATCGTCTGCGACCGCTGCCATGCCGCTTGCTTCCAGCACGGCCTTGGCCTTGATATAGGAGTTTTCCTCAAACGTCGTCCCGGTTTCCTCCGGCTCGATGTGAACGCCCGCCTCGCGCTGTGACACAACCTCCATCCCCAGCCGGGAAAGGATCGCGTTCAGCTCCGCGATCTTATGGGCATTATTGCTCGCTACAACCAGCTTCATTCCAAACCTCCCAAACAGCGGCGCTGCATCTGCGTGAGCACCGCATTGCCCTTGCGGCAGAGGCCGATCAGGCGCTTCTGCTCTTCGACGGTAAAGGGTCTGCCCTCACCCGTCGCCTGTAATTCGACGATATCGCCCTCGGCGGTCATGATGCAGTTCAGATCGACCAGTGCGCGGGAATCCTCCTCATAGCACAGGTCGAGCAGCAGCTCGTTGCGGACGATACCGGCGGAAATGCCGGAAACATACGTCCGCACCGGCATCCGTTCGATGAGGCCCTGCTCCACGAGCTTCCGGCAGGCCAGCGTCATAGCGATAAAGCCGCCGGTCACGGAGGCCGTGCGCGTGCCGCCGTCGGCCTGCAAAACGTCGCAGTCCACGGTGATGGTGCGCGGCCCCAGAAGCTGCATATCCACGGCGCAGCGGAGGCTCCGGCCGATCAGGCGCTGGATCTCCGCACTCCGTCCGGCCAGCTTGAGCTTGGAGATATCGCGCTTGCTGCGTTCGCGATTGGCGCGGGGCAGCATGGAATACTCCGCCGTGATCCAGCCGCCGCTGGTCACGTGCGGCGGCACGCGCTCCTCCACCGAGGCGTTGCACAGTACCACCGTGTCGCCCACCTCGATCAGGCAGCTTCCCTCGGCAAACTTGGTAAAGCCCAAGGTCGCCTTTACCTTTCGCATCTCATCTGCGGCTCTGCCGTCGTTTCTCATCTCTGCGGCCTCCTAGTTCTTCTGTAATACTTAGATCAATGCGTCAACAAACGAACGGGCCTCGAAGGGCATCAAATCGTCCATCTGTTCGCCGACACCGATGAATTTCACCGGAATTTGCAGTGCGTCGGCAACGGCGATGACGATGCCGCCCTTGGCTGTGCCGTCGAGCTTCGTCAAGGCAATGGCGGTCACGCCCGCAATCGCCTTGAATTCCTTGGCCTGCATGAGGCCGTTCTGGCCGGTCGTGCCGTCGAGGACGAGCAGGACCTCCTTGTCTGCGCCGGGCAGCTCGCGGTCGATGATGCGCGAGATTTTGCCCAGCTCGTTCATCAGATTGGCCTTGTTGTGCAGACGGCCTGCTGTGTCGCAGAGAATCAGGTCGGTTCCCCGCGCCTTGGCTGCCGCGATGGCATCATAGACGACCGCCGCCGGGTCTGCGCCCTCATGCTGACGGATGATATCCACGCCGCTGCGGCCCGCCCAGATTTCGAGCTGGTCCGCCGCCGCCGCGCGGAACGTATCGGCCGCGCACAGCAGCACCTTTTTGCCCTCATCAGCATAGCGGTGCGCCAGCTTGCCGATGGTCGTGGTCTTGCCGACACCGTTGACACCGATGACCAACACGACCGACGGCTTTGTGTCCATCTTCAGCTCCGTCGGGCCGACATCGAGCATCCGGACGAGAATGTCCTTCAGTGCATCGTGAATTTCCTCGGCGGATTTCAGCTTATCCTCCTTGACGCGCTCCCGGAGGCGCTCAACCGCCTTACACGACGTTTCTACGCCAATGTCCGCGAGGATCATGCTTTCCTCCAGCTCCTCGTAGAATTCGTCGTTCGCGCCGGTAAAGGCGGAGAAAACGCCGCCCAGCGTCGAGGCGATTGCTGTTCTGGTCTTTTTCAGGCCGTTTTTGATTTTTTCAAAAAATCCCATAAGATTACTCCTCTGCTTTAATGCCAAGCTGCTGCTCCATCTGGTTCAGGTCCAGATGAAGAATCTTGGAAACACCCTGCTCCTGCATCGTCACACCGTAAAGCACATCGGCGGCCTCCATCGTGCCGCGGCGGTGCGTGATGACGATGAACTGCGTTTTGCCGGAAAAGCCGCGCAGATAGCCCGCGAAGCGCTCCACGTTCCGGTCATCCAGCGCCGCGTCGATCTCGTCGAGCATACAAAACGGAGTCGGACGAACCTTCAAAATTGCAAAGTACAGCGCGATGGCGACAAACGCCTTTTCTCCGCCGGACAGGAGCGTAATGGTTTTGAGCTGCTTCCCCGGCGGCTGCACCTTGATCTCGATGCCGCACGCGAGCGGCTGGCTCTCGTCCTCCAGCTCCAGCGAGGCCTTGCCGCCACCGAACATTTCGGTGAAGGTTTCGCCGAAATATTGATTGATCTTCGCAAATTCCGTCGTAAAAATTTCGGTCATCTGCTTCGTGATATCGCCGATGATGCCCTCAAGGTCGCGCTTCGAGGTCAGTACATCGTCGCGCTGCTCGACCAGCGAGGTGTAGCGCTCGTTGACACGGGCAAATTCGTCGATCGCACCGAGATTCGGTGTGCCGAGAGCGGAAATTTTACGCTTCAATTCTCCGCTGCGCTTCTGCGCTGCGGGGACACTCTCGATCTCGGCAGCCTCCGCCGGAGCAGTCGTGCGGGTCAGCTCGTAGCTCTCCCACAGGCGGTCGAGGATTTGCTTCTCCTCCTGCTCCGCGGAGTTCTTCCTTGCTTCCAGTCGGGCGCTTTCGCGCTCCATATTCAAAATCTCCCGACTCTTGCTCTGCGCATCCTTCTCGGTGGCGGTCTTTCGCGCCTCGACCTGCATCCGCTCGGCCAGTGCCTGCTTCAGCGCCTCGCGACGGGACTGCACGGTGCCGTTCTGCTGTTCCAGCTCCGCCTCGCGCTGCGCGATATCGGCCAGCAGGCGGTCGTTTTCCTGTGCATAGGTTTCCAGCAGCTTCAGCTTCTGCTCCCGGTCGCCGCGCATGGCAAGCTCCAGCCCGCGCAGCCGTCCGATGGAGTCAACGGCGGTCGTCCGCTCGGCCTCCAAAGCGGCGATCTGCATCCGGATGGCCGTCATGCGTTCGCTCAGCCGCGTCGATTGCTCCGCGGCGACGCTCTGGCCGTCAGAAACCGTTGCAAGCTCCTGCTCGGCGGCGGTGATCTGCCGTTCCAGCGCTGCGATCTGCTCCGTCAGAGTATCGCGGCGGGCGATATCGTCCCCGCGGCGCTGCTCCAAAGCCTCCAGCTCGCGCTGCGAGCCGTTGATTGCGTCAGTGATCGCGTCGGCCAGAACGGAGAACTGCTTCCACTCGCCTTCCAAACGCAGTGTTTCGTCCTGCGCGGCACGCAGGCGCGTTTCCTCCACGCCCAGCTCATACGTGACCTCTGCCGTCAGGCGCTCGGCCTCGGCGAGGTCCGTACGCAGCTTGTCCAACTGCGTCTGCGTCTGCTGCTGCTGCGTCCGCAGGCGCTCCAGCTCATTGGTGCGCGAGAGGATGCCGGCGCTGCGGGAGACGGAACCGCCCGTCATCGCGCCGCCCGCATTAAGAACCTGTCCGTCCAGCGTGACCAGACGGAAGCGGTGACCGTAGCGATTGGCGATGGCAATGGCGGCGTCCATATCCTGCGCAATCACGGTCTTACCGAGCAGATTGGACAGGATCTCCTGATACGCCGGATCGCAGGAAACCAGCTCCGACGCAATGCCGACAAAGCCCCGGCAGGCTTCGAGGCCGCGCTCGTCAAGCCGCTTGCCGCGGATGACGTTCAGCGGCAGGAAGGTCGCGCGGCCGGAATCCGACCGCTTCAGATATTGAATGGCAGCCTTGGCCGCCTGCTCGTCGCTCACGACGATCTGCTGCATGGCGCTGCCAAGGGCTATTTCGATGGCGACGGTATAAGCATCATCCGTGCGAATCAGGGTGGAAACCGGGCCGTGGATGCCGCGCAGGGCGCGGTTTTTCTCCTGCATTACGACGCGGACTGCCTTGGAAAAGCCCTCGTATTCGCGCTGCATTTCCTCAAACAGCTTCCGGCGGGAGGTCAGGGTCTGCAAGGCGACCTCCGCCTCGGTCACACGCTTTTTCAGCCCGTCGCGCCGTTCGGCGCGGGTCGATTCCCGCAGGCGGTAGCCCGCGATCGTGTTCTGCGCGGCGGTGACCTCCTCCCGCGCGTCCTCCAACGCCTTTGCGCTGCGGTCGCGGTTGGAAATGGCCTCCTCCTGCCGCTGGGCCGCGCCGGAGCAGTCGGTCATGACCTGTTCACGGCGCTCGTCGGTCCGTTCGATGGACTCCTCCGCTGCCGTCAGGTCCGACCGTTTGCCGGAAAGGGCCGTGCGCAGGCGTTCCTGCTCGTTACGAACATCCAGATAACGCCGCGTCATGCCCTCGGCGGAATCGGCCAGCCGTCTGCCCTCCGTCTCGGCCTCGGTACGCTGCGCGGTAAGCAACTGCGTTTCCTGCGCGATGGCGGCGATGCGGGCCTCGAGCGCTGCGATCTGCTCGCCGATGCCGCCGCTGCGGCTATCCTGCTCGGCAAGCTCGCTTTTTACACGCGAAATATTGGCGCGGCAGTTTTCGTCGTTCGTGCGCAGGACGGCGAGCTGGCTGGCCATCGACTGCGACAGTGCCTCGGCCTGATTGATCTCCTCGCGGAGCTGGTCGGTCTGCATATCACGGTTGTGCAAATCAAACGTCAAGGTTTCCGACGTGACATAGAGCTGATCGAGCGCATCGTGCTCCTGCTGTAGGATAAAGGCTGCCGAGCGGTAGTCCTCCTCGGCCTTACGCGCCGTCGCGCTGAGCTTATCCAGCGAGCGCAGCCAGAGCGCAATTTCAAGCCCCTTATATTCCTCACGGTATTCCAGATATTTTTTTGCCTTCTCCGCCTGCTCCCGCAGCGGCTCTACCTGCAGCTCCAGCTCGGAGATGCGGTCGCCGATACGCAGGAGATTGTCCTCGGTGTTGGCCAGACGGCGCTCGGTTTCCTCCTTGCGGTGCCGGTATTTGGAAATACCCGCCGCTTCCTCGAAGATCTCGCGCCGGTCCGTGCTTTTCAGCGACAGAATTTCGTCAATGCGCCCCTGACTGATGTTGGAATAGCCCTCGCGGCCGAGGCCGGTGTCCATGAACAGCTCATGAATGTCCTTGAGGCGGACGGATTGTTTATTTATATAGTATTCACTCTCGCCGGAGCGGTAATACCGGCGGGTAATCATCAGCTCGTCGGCGTCGTAGCGGATGGCGCGGTCGGTATTATCCAGCACCAGCGTCGCCTCGGCAAAGCCGACCTGCGTGCGCTTGACCGTACCGCCGAAAATAACGTCCTCCATCTTCTGGCCGCGCAGGGAACGGGAATTCTGCTCGCCCACGACCCAGCGGATGGCGTCGGAGATATTCGATTTGCCGCTGCCGTTCGGCCCAACGATCGCCGTGATGTCGTGGCCGAAGGAAACGACGGTCTTATCAGCAAAGGATTTGAAGCCTTGAATCTCCAGCTCTTTCAGATGCATCTGTACAATACTCCCATTGTATTTTCAATAAAGGAGTTTACCACATATTGTGTCAAAAAGCAAGCAAATTCCGTGTTTTCGGCCGCGCGGGTAAAAAAACGCTGTCGAAACCGCCCGCCGCAGCATACACTGGTGCGAAGGGAGGCGGTAGCATGGCACGCTATGTGGATAAATTCGGCGGAAGCTCGGTCGCCGACGCAGGGCGGCTGTATGCTGCGGCGCGGAAGCTGGCAGCGGCGCGGCGGGAGGGCCACGAGGTCGTCGGCGTACTTTCGGCGCAGGCCGGAGCGACGGATGCGCTGCTGGCGCGGGCGCGGGAGATCGACCCGGACTGCGGCGGACGGGAGCTGGACGCACTGCTGGCTACAGGGGAGCTTTGCAGCGTCAGCCTGTGCGCAATGGCGCTGCGGCGGCTGGGCGCTCCCGCCGTCGGTCTTTCCGGCTGGCAGGCGGGGCTGCTGACCGACGGGCAGCATGGCAGCAGCCGCGTCCTGTGCCTGACCAACGACCGCATCGAACGCGAGCTGCAAGCAGGAAACATTGTTTTGGTTGCGGGCTTTCAGGGCGTGGACGAGGGCGGCGACGTGACCACGCTCGGCCGGGGCGGCTCGGACACGACGGCAGTCGCGCTGGCGGCATTTTTGCACGCCGACCGGTGCAGGATTTATACGGACGTGGACGGCGTTTACGACAGGGACCCGCGCAAATACCCGGGCGCGGTCAAATTTGAAACGCTGACGTACAACAAAATGCTGACCCTCGCCCGCAGCGGTGCAAAGGTTCTCCACGACCGCTGTGTCGAGCTGGCAAAGCAGTATAACGTCCCCATCGAGGTCCGCTCCAGCTTCCGCGACGCACCAGGGACGCTTGTGTACGGATAAAACGTGCAGAGCGGAACTGCCGACGGCGGCGGGGTTCGGAAGCCCCGCCGCGCATTTTTTGTCGCTTCTTCCCTGCCGCGCCGTGAGATGATTTTATTGGGGAACAGAAAATGTCCGAAAAATGCGGAAAAATCCGCAAATTTGGGATTGACGCGGGATTGAATTTATGCTAGAATAGTCGCACCTGCGAAAAATGGGCTTTATTTTTGCGCCCATTTTTCACCTGCGGAGGCATTGGGTAGTTTCGGTGCCGACTAAATTTTTTGATAGCCGCAGACATACAGGGAGGCAAAATTTTAAGGAGGTGCCGAACAATGCGAGTAAAGATCACCCTTCGCTGCAATGAGTGCAAGCAGAGAAACTACAACACCATGAAGAACAAGAAGAATGATCCCGACCGTCTGGAAATGAAGAAGTATTGCAGGTTCTGCAGAAAGCATACCGTTCATACCGAAACGAAGTAAGCGAAAGGATGAAAAACAATGGCAGAAGTTAACAAGAAGCCCAATTTCTTCGTCCGTACCGGCAGACGCTTCTCCAAATGGTTCCGCGAGATGCGCAGCGAGCTGAAGAAGGTCGTTTGGCCAAGCGGCAAGCAGCTTCTCAACAACACGCTGGTCGTCCTTGCCTCGGTTCTGGTCGTCGGCATCATCGTTTGCGTGTTTGACTGGCTGGCCGGCGGCGGTATGTCGCTGCTGCGCGGGTTGTTCAGCTGATTCGCTATGGCAGAAGCAGCAAAGTGGTATGTTGTGCATACCTACTCCGGATACGAAAACACCGTTAAAATGACCATCGAAAAGTCGGTCGAAACCCGCCAGCTGCAGGATATCATTCATCAGGTTTCCATCCCGATGGAAACCGTCACCGAGATCACCGACAACGGCCCGAAAACCTACGACCGCAAGGTGTTCCCCGGCTATGTCCTGGTGAAGATGGTAATGACGGACGACGCGTGGTACATCATCAAGAATGTCCGCGGCGTTACCGGATTCGTTACCTCCGGCAGCAATAAGCCCACCCCCCTGACGGAGGATGAGGTTTACCAGCTCGGCGTCGAAAAGCGCGAGATCGTCGTTGGCTACAAGCTCGGCGATACCGTGACGATCGTAGACGGCCCGCTCAACGGCTTTAACGGCGTTGTCGATCTGCTGGACATCGAAAAGAACAAGGTTCGCGTGACAGTTTCCATGTTCGGACGCGAGACCCCGGTCGAGCTGGAGCTTGACCAGGTGGAAGCCGTCGAGGAATAAAAACCGTCACAAGTGGGAGGGGTTTTCCCCCGCCAAGGATACGCTCCGGCGTATTACCACATTTCTTATGGAGGTGCTAATCAATGGCACAGAAAGTTACTGGTTATATTAAGCTTCAGATTCCGGCTGCGAAAGCAACCGCTTCGCCCCCTGTCGGCCCGGCTCTCGGCCAGCATGGCGTCAACATCGCACAGTTTATCAAGGAATTTAACGAGCGCACCAAGGATCAGGCCGGCTTTAAGATCCCCGTCGTGATCACGGTCTACTCCGATCGCAGCTTCTCCTTCATCACCAAGACCCCCCCGACCCCGACCCTGATTCTCAAGGCGATCGGTCTGGACAAGGGTTCCGGCGTTCCCAACAAGACCAAGGTCGGTACCATCACCACCGCACAGGTCCGCGAGATCGCCGAGCGCAAGATGCCCGACCTCACCGCCGCCACCATCGAGGCCGCGATGAGCCAGGTTGCCGGCACCTGCCGCTCCATGGGCATCACCGTTGTTGACTAATCAAGCTGCCGAGGTCGAAGGACCTCAATATGTGGGAGGATTTTCATTTCCGCATTTACCACTTTAAGGAGGATTTAACATTGTTTAGAGGTAAGAAATATAAGGACAGCGCGAAGCAGATCGACCGCTCCGTGCAGTACGAAGCAGCAGACGCTCTGGCACTGGTTGTCAAGACCGCCTCTGCAAAGTTCGACGAAACCGTCGAGCTCCATCTCAAGCTCGGCGTTGACTCCCGTCACGCCGACCAGCAGGTTCGCGGCGCCATCGTTCTTCCGAACGGCACCGGCAAGACCCGCAAGGTTCTCGTGTTCGCCAAGGACGCAAAGGTTGACGAGGCTCTGGCAGCCGGCGCCGACTACGTTGGCGGCATGGACATGGTTGAAAAGATCACCAAGGAAAACTGGTTCGATTTTGACGTCGTCGTTGCCTCTCCCGATATGATGGGCATCGTCGGCCGTCTTGGTAAGGTTCTCGGCCCGAAGGGCCTGATGCCCTCCCCCAAGGCCGGCACCGTGACCCCCAACGTCGCGCAGGCCGTCAAGGAAGTCAAGGCCGGTAAGATCGAATACCGTCTGGACAAGACCAACATCATCCACTGCCCCATCGGCAAGGTTTCCTTCGGTGC
>OIZL01001754.1_pt1 | contig 11002 bp, 11 predicted proteins | sample 1588541 | NCBI WGS metagenome assembly OIZL01 (sample SAMN03283285) | human gut metagenome | biome: human-associated habitat; material: feces | host: Homo sapiens | place: Peru | collected 2012 | reverse complement strand
AGTTTCCTTTTTCTATAGAATGGAGAATATAAAATGAAATATGCAGTCGCAATTGATATTGGAGGAACCAATACACGAGTAGCGTTGATTGATGAAAAATATAAAATTGAGGAAAGAGCACAATTCTCTACGGATGCCGACAATCCAGAGGTTACCCTATTTAAAATTAAACAGGCCATCGATAGCTTTGATAAAGAAATTGTTGGAGTAGGAATGTCATGCCCAGGTCCATTGGATTTGATTGAAGGAAAAATTTTAACTACACCAAATCTACACGGAGAGTGGCATGGACTTTGTATCACAAAAGAATTAGAAAAATTGATTCATAAACCTGTCTATTTAGAAAATGATGCAAATCTTGCAGCTCTTGCAGAAGCTATAATTGGGGAAGGAAAAGAGTATAATATTGTTCAATACTTAACTGTTTCCACAGGACTTGGAGCAGGACTTGTTATTAATAAAAAAGTATTCCAAGGAGCCCACGGATTTGCGAATGAAGTAGCCAATGTATGTTTATGGAATAATGGACCAAGTCATGGAAGCATTTATCCAGGCGGCGTAGAAGCAATTTGTAGTGGAACTGCCATTGAGCAACGTGCAAAAAATGCAGGATTAATTGTAGCTCATGCAGGAGAAGTTAATGATTTAGCTTTATCTGGACATAAAGAGATTGTTTTATCAGGAATACATACTGGTCAATATAATTCAAATGGTTTAAGATTATCTGATTTAATAAATAAAATATCAAAAAATACTTTAATAAAAAGAATAAGATTATCATCAGTAGAAATAGTAGAATTAGATGATAAAATGATGGATATAATTAAAAATAATAAAACATTTGTGTCTCACTTACATATACCACTTCAAGCAGGAAGTGATCATATATTAAAACTAATGAACAGAAGATATGATACAGCTTACTTTAAAGAAATGGTTGATAAAATAAGAAGTTTAAGAGAAGGTATTTCATTATCTACAGATGTAATAGTAGGTTTTCCAGGAGAAACAGAAGAAGATTTTAATGATACTTTAAAATTTTGTAGAGAAATTGGTTTTTCAAAAATACATGTATTCCCATATTCTGATAGAAATGGAACTGTAGCTTCAAGAATGAAAGATAAAATACCAGGAAACATAAAAAAAGATAGAGTTAGAAGATTAATAGAATTATCAAATGAACTTGAAAAAGAATACTTTGAAAAATTTATTGGTAAAACGGTAGAGGTTCTAATTGAAGAACAAAAAGAAGATGGCTTCTATCATGGATTTACAAGCAATTACATTCCATTAAAATTAAAAGGAAATTATAAGATAAATGAACTTTATGATATAGAACTAAATAAAGAAGATATTAACTTTGATATGTAATATCTTTTTTATTTTGTTTTAATATGTTATAATTCTATAAGAAAGTAGGATAAAAGATATGGACAATTTATTAAAACAAGTAGATGAATATATTAGAAAAAATGGTATTCCTTTTAGAAGTGTTTATGTAAACTCAAACTATTTCCCAGAATATTTTAATGAAGCAGTTAATAGAGAAATTAAAAAAATCTCTGTTTCAGATCACGTAATTGATAAAGAATACATGATTACATACGATGAAAATGATAATATTTGTTTAATAGTTACATCAAAAGCAGGAACTCATAAAACAAGATTATTAATAACAAATGTTAAAAATACAAAAGTTGAATTTTCATGTACAAAAATGTATTGGGATAAACTTTTTAGAAGAGCATGTTCAGATAAATACTTAGAGAGTCAAAGAAAAGAAATAGAAAGAATAGTTAGAAGTACTATGCCTAATATACCTAATAATAAGGTATTAGAAGATGTTGGAAGATATATGAATGTATTGGCTAAAACTGTATCTGATGAATTAAGAAAAAGAGATACATCATTCTCAAAAGAATTAGGTGTTAAAAAAGATTTTGACGAAACATTTTCTAAAATTGCTAACTATATAGATTATTTGAATAAAGAATTTATTGCAAGCACAAAATTGGATACTATCACATATACTCCTGCTGAACCTGATAGAATAGGTGGAGAACCAAGAAGTTATACAACAGGAACTGGAACTTCAGAAGAAAGAAAAAATTTCTTATTAAGTGTTGAAGAAAGAAAAGAAGTATTAGAAAAAGTATCTCCAATGTATGTATGTCTAGCACAAAGAACTGACACAAATGATATTGGAGCACTATGTTATCTTTATAATTTTGGCAACGGTTATTATAGAATGATTATAGAACCATATAGTGGTGAAGGATATACAAAAGTAATCGCAATGCATTGTGAAAAAGAAATGAATAAGGATTTATTTGAGGAATTATCAACTAAATATTTAGAATATTCAAATATGGAAACAATGGAAGCAAATAATATTGCAAGACTTGGACACACAACAATAGATACATACAACTCAGCAGTCGGATATGCTTTAACAGGAGACTCAAACTTAAAAATAAGTCCATATACAAAGAGTAATTTGGATAATTTACAAGCTAGTGAAGAATATAGTTATACATTATAGTTAGGAGGATATATGAGTTCAGCAGCAATAAGAGCAGCAATAGCTGCAGCAGAAGCCGAAAAAGCAAAAGCCGAAAAAGAAAAGGCTGATTGTGAAAAAGAATTAGAAAAATGTTATGAATTATTACAAAAATTAGATTTAATATCAGCTGACTACACAGATTGCCAAGCAAAACTATCACAAACAATAAACAATATGAATGATGGTTGCATAATTGATGGTGTAGGTGTTGGTGTAGAATCATTAAATAAAAGAAAAAATCAAATGGCAAATAATTTAGATATAGTTGATTCTAGTGTTACCAAGGTAAGAAAAAGAATAAAAGAATTAATAGATCAAATAAAACAACTTAAAATAAAAATACAAAGACTTACTGCAGAAATAGCTCAATTACATGCCGAGTTGGCAGCAGCATTGGCCGCAGAAGCCGCCGCAGCAGCCGCAGCCGCAGCCGCAGCCGCAGCTGCAGCAGCAGCTAAATCTAGTAGTTCAAGAAGGAGTGGAAGATAATGGGAACATTTAAAATGGATATGCTTAAACTATATAATGCTCTCACATCCTCTAAAGAAGCTCAAGAAACTGTAGAAGAAACTCCTGCAACTATTAACGATGCAGTTAGTTTAACTCAAGAAGTTAAAGTAGATTTAGGAGATTTCGTCGGAGTATCTTCTGAAATGAAAAAAGAAATAGATTTTATAGCTACAATAACAGAAATTATAGGTGAAATTATTGCTGATGGTGTAACAAATGAAGAAGAATTATTAGAAGTTCTTAATACACAAGGAGTTGAAGTTTTTGCTGGAATATTATCTTCACTTATAAAAAGTGGATATTTAGATAGTGAACAATTAAATAGTGTGATACTACCTAATATGGTAAGAAATGGTAATCTTTCAATTGAAAATTTAGGAAAAGTAATAAGTTCCATGTATGATAGTGGAACTATGAAAAATGAAGATATTGGTATAATATTATTTGAACTAAAAAGAACTAATATGATGTATGTTGTTGATAGTAATGGCTTTGAAGACTATGCAAAACAATTAAATGATTTATATGGTTATGATTTTGATTATGTAACACTTGATTCAGATCTTAATGAACGTACATCAGTAGGTGAATATAATGAAGGAAATATAGCTTTTAGAATCAGAAGCAATTATACATTTGATTTAGATGATTTGAATACGATATTAAAACCAATGTATGATTCAGGAAAACTTGATGCATCTGATTTAGCAATAATAACTTCTCCATTACAAATATTTAATCAACCAACAAGTAATCCAGATATATATGATAATCCAGACTATAACAAATATGTAAAACGTTATGGAGAAGATAATGGATTTGAATTAACAGTTGGAAATCGTTCTTACGAAGTAAATGATATGGATAGAGAACTCATCAAGAATGTTGATGGATATACTCAACTTGTTACTGGAAACAAAGGATATGATGATGTTCTAGCGGATGTTTGGGTATCTGATTTTGTAGTAGCTGTTCATAGTGTTGAAGTAGGATCACATAAGAATAATCTTGATGAAGCACTAGCTGTAGGATCAGTATTAATAAATAGAACTGAGTCAACAAATTGGTATGCTGATGGTAAAGGAGAAAGTATTGTATATCAATTAGAAAGAGGAGTAGGAATTGACTCTGGAAGTTCTGTTCAATATCAACCAGTTAGTGAAAGAACATACTTAAATTATGCAAATGGAAAAGCATTCAGTGCAGTTGAAACTGGAATAAAGGATTCAATGAATGGTATTAGAAATAATGATTGTACAGGATTCTGGGGTGCAGGAAATGGTACTATCTCAACAGGTGGAAATTCATTCCATCATTGTAATACAGATCCAAGTATAGATTTAAAACCGAGCATAGGGGTTCACTATGAAAGAAATACTGAAACTGGTTTAGTAGAACCAGGTACAAAATTTGTAAAACCAACAACAGCATCAGACATTTACGCAGCAAATGGAGTTGGCAATCCACAAAATAAACCTGAAGCAACACCAAAACCAGATAATCCTGAAGTGCCATCAGAAACCAAAGAACCTGAGCCAACTCCGAGTCCGACACCAAGTCCAACTCCGAGTCCGACACCAAGTCCAACTCCGAGTCCGACACCAAGTCCGACACCAAGTCCAACTCCGAGTCCGACACCAAGTACGCCAGCTTCAAATCCAAACGTACCAGAAACTTCTGGAAATAAATATGTGGTTCAACCAGGAGATACACTTGGAGATATAGCAAAACGTTATGGTGTTGATTATAATGATATAGCAAAAGATAACAATATTTCAGATCCAAACTATATCTTACCTGGACAAGAATTAACAATTAGCTCTCCAAAGAGTAATGATACGAGTTCAAATGTTTCTAATTCATCAAGCATTTCTTATGTTACAAATAATAGTTATGACATTCCTGGAAGTACAAGTATTCCGGAAACAACAGCTATAAAATATATAATTCAACCAGGAGATACGTTAGGAGACATTGCAAAGAAATATGGTTTAGATTATAATGATATTGCAAAGGATAATAATATTTCAGATCCAAACTACATAATTACTGGACAAGAAATAATTATAAATATTAAAAAATGAAAGGTAGGGGGATAAATGAACGGTGATTAAAAGATAACTATTTAGATATATTATTGATAGAAATAATTTTTAAATTGAAAGGTGGTGAAATGAATGAACGGTGAAGGTTTTACAGCAAATCCAGAAAATTTAATGGATAAAGGTAATAGAATAATTAAACTATTTGAAAGATATGAAGAATTATTAAGAAACGCAAAAAAAGTTGGAGATGAAATCACTTCAATTTGGAATGGTTCAGATGCAACTTCATACAACGCATCATTAAAAGGATATGATGATACTTTTAAAGCAGCTGGCGAAGCAGTTAATGAAATCGGAGCTATTATTAATGGTCATGGAAATAGACTAGCAAATAGTAGAGACAATATTCAAAGATTAGCTACAAGATTATAATAGAAAGGAAAATAAAAATGGCAATTAGTAAATTAGAATATGACACTGCTAGAAATTGTGTTAGAGAATTCGATACTATTTCATCAGAAATGAGAGGTACTTTTAGTGAATTAAAAAGAGAAATGGATTCATTAGAAGATGATCTAAAAAGTAGAGGTGGAGATACTCTTTATGCTAAATATAAGGATTTAGAGCCAAAGCTAGCTGAAGTTCCAGAAAAAGTTGATGATTTTAAAAACTTTTTAGAAGGTGCTACTGAAAAGTACGAAGCAGAAGATCAAACATTACAAAATCAAGCAAGTGTTTAGAATTGTTATTAAGTGATATGAATATATCACTTTTTATTTTTTCTGTGTTTTTTTAAAAAAGTATTGTCAAAGCTAATGAAATATGCTATTATTAATATGCTTATTTCATGGCGATGTAGCTCAGTTGGCTAGAGCACACGGTTCATACCCGTGGTGTCGAGGGTTCGAATCCCCCCGTCGCTACCATGAGTATTTAAAAATCAACGAAAGTTGGTTTTTTTATTGCCTTACAGGTTAAAATTTAAAAAACATTCTTGAAAATTATCTCGAATATTGTATAATATCAGTAAGAAACAGTATATACTTAAATAGGGAGGTTAACTATGAAAATAATTAGTAATGGAGAATGTTATATTCAAGGAAGAGATGTAGAACATATTATGTATAACAATAATGATTTCACATTAGATTTATATAGTAGTTTGTTAGTAAATGGAAAATCTCATCCAGAAAAAGATGAATATATTAAAGTAGAAAATCAAGCTTTAATAGATTACATTATGGCTCATAGTGAAATACCAGACTTTGAAGATTTATACAGCATGGATACTAAATCATTAAAGAAAAAATTATCTAATTTATTAGACGAATTACTTGATGAAAGCTTTAGTGAAGAGGCAATATATTCTAGCAAAAGTGAAAAACTAAGAAAGCAAAGATATATTGAGTATATAGCGGAACAAATAAAAGAAATGATAGCTTTTAAAGAAAATAAATCAAAAATATCTTATCCAAGTGTACCACTACCAGGAGGAGAGAGTATTTCTAATGGAAAAGATATTGCTACAGAATCTATGAATCGTGGAGAAGTATTAGTTTATTCAAGCTTGAATTTACAAATAGATGAAACAACAGTAGATAATGAATTTTTAAGATTAGCATATTCAATGTTAGCAGATATTGATGATATTTCACTAGAAGAAATAGATCTGCAAAAAATAAATTCAAGATATTTATCATTAAAACAATTAAATAAACAAAAAAGTAGCTTTGAAAGAGTAATGAGACAAAACTAAATCACAATTAACACTTGTGATTTTTTTATACAAATTAATTTTAAAAAATATACAAAAATATATATAAGTGTGGTAAAATGTATAAGGAGGATAGTATGGATAAAGTAACAGTTATAATAATCGTAGCATCAATTATTTTTATAGCAATTCTTTTATTTTTAAAGTATTAGTTTTAACCATAAATAAACAAAGCCATAAAGCCATAAATAGATTCATTTTTAAAGCTTCTGTCTCTATAGTAAACGTATTCCCCGGAAATGTCAGGAATGTACTGCTTTGTTCCCGGAAGAGAAAATGCAGAGAAAGACGCAATAAAAGTAAATGCCAAAGTCAGAATTGTTTTTTTCAATGTTTTTTCCTTATATATGTCAGTTTTTATGAGTTCAGCTTGTTGAATTCAGTCTTTACAATTTCGCTGGCTTTTGCGGCGGCGTTTTCAAGCGGAACAAGTTCTGCCTGCTCGCTTGAGCGCATTTTTATTTCTACATTTGGAAGATTTTTGTCTCCAACTGTAATTCTTACCGGGAATCCGATTAAATCCATGTCGTTGAATTTTACGCCAGGACGTTCGTCACGGTCGTCAAGCAAAACTTCGACACCAGCTTTTAAAAGCTCATCATAAATTTTGTCCGCCGCTTCTTTCATTGCTCCGCTGTATTTTATTGGAACAATAGCAACTTGATAAGGCGCAGTTGACATCGGCCAGATAATTCCGCGGTCGTCATGGAAAGCCTCGATAATTGAAGCAAGAACACGGTCAACTCCAATTCCGTAGCAGCCCATGGTTGGAACAGCGGCCTTTCCGTTTTTGTCAAGGTAAGTTACGTTCATCGACTCTGTGTATTTTTTTCCAAGCTTGAAAATGTGTCCAAGCTCATTTCCTTTTGTTGTGTAGAATGGTTTTCCGCAGACAGGGCAGATGTCTCCTGCTTTTGCAGTTCTAAGATCGGCTGTTTTCCATGCAGAAAAATCTCTTCCGTATTCAACGTGAACAAAATGCGTGTCGGCTTTGTTTGCTCCTACAAGGAAGTCGTGCATATCAAGCACGGAATTGTCTGCGATTACAGGCACGTTTGAAAGATTTATTGGTCCTGCGAATCCGACAGGCGCACCTGTGATTTTTGTGTCTTCTTCCGCAGTTGCAAGCTCAACTTCTGACGCTTTTAGGAATCCTGCAAGTTTTGCTTCGTTTATGTCAAGGTCGCCTCTTATGCAGACAGCAACAAAGACTTCTGGATAGAATTTTATGTTTCCTTCTGTAACTGTCTTTAAGTTCTTGCAGCAGTCAACTTCGCTAAGGTCAAGGCATACATTTGTAGCTTTGTAAATCAAAGTCTTTAAAAGCTGATGCTTTGAGCATTTTAAATATTTTTCCAAGTCATCGATTGTTCCAACGTTTGGAGTACTGATTGGCTCATAGCTTTTTTCTGTTGCCTTTACAGGATTTCCGTCTATATCAACTGGAATGTCTTTTGCGCATGAGGCTTTTTCAACATTCGCCGCATATCCGCATTTGCACAAAATAAGCGTGTCGTCTCCGATTTCACTTTCAACCATGAATTCTTCAGAGCCGCTTCCGCCCATTGCGCCGGTGTCAGCTTTTACAGTTATTACATCCAGGCCAAGCCTTTTGAAAATTCTAAGGTATGCTTTTGCGTAAGCCTGATATGACTGGTCAAGGGATTCATCGTCAGCATTGAGAGTATAGCCGTCCATCATATTGAATTCACGGCCGCGCATAACTCCGTATCTAGGACGGATTTCATCTCTGTATTTTGTGTTTATCTGATAGCAGTTGATTGGAAGCTGCTTGTAGCTTGTGAGTCCCTGACGCATAATTGCTGTGTATGCCTCTTCAGCCGTCGGGCTTACAACCATGTCCTGCTGCTGGCGGTTCTGCGCTTTGAGCATTTGTGGTCCCATAGTTTCCCATCTTCCGCTTTCTTTCCAAATGTCTCCGGGAACAATTACAGTCGGCTTAAATTCCATTGCGCCCGAAGCTTCAATTTCTTCCTTGATGATTTTTTCAAGTTTTCTGTATGCTCTTAAACCGAGCGGCATATATGTGTAAAGTCCGTTTCCGAGTTTTCTGATTAAGTCGGCGCGCATCATAAGCTGATGGCTAGAAATAATTGCTTCTGACGGAGAATCGCGAAGTGTCCTGAATGGAATTTGTGAAGTTTTCATAATCGGATATTCTAATGAAATTCAAGCCTATGTTCAATATTTTGTCTTCTATAAAATGCGCGCCGTTTTGCTAAAGTCGTTTTCTAAAATTCCGATAATCGAAAGTAGCAGTCTTGTTTTTGCAAAGCAGAAGCAAAGCTGTGGGAGGAAAAAATGGCGTATGGAAGCAATCCTTATGGTGGGTTCAGTGCTTACCGTGAAATCGGAGTAAAAACTGCCAGCCAAGGAAAACTTGTTGTAATGCTTTACGACGGTGCTGTTTCAAATTTGGAAAAAGCGATAGCCCTGATTTCTGAAGACGGAAAAATTGCACCAGGCAGCATTGAAAATTTTGGAAACTATCTGCAAAAAGTTATGGACATAATCACGGAACTTGAAGTGAGCCTTAATATGGAGCAGGGCGGTGAAATTGCAAAAAATCTTATGTCGCTTTACGTTTTTTTTAACAAGCAAATCTTGGATTGCACAATAAGCCATGACAAGAAAAAACTTTCGTTTGTGCGTGATATGCTTTCCCAGCTTCAGGATTCCTGGATTTCGGCTTCAAACAGCACTGCAAATGCCCAGACAAAAATTCCGGGAACTGCGCCATCGCTAAACATAACAGGATAGCTTTAACAGTAAGTTTGCCTTTAATTTGCTGACTTATTTTTTGATGCGGAGAAATTTTATGGAACAAAAAATTAGTAAAGAAGAACTTGACGAGCGTGTTGCGATTCTAAAAAAATTCAGAATGCTTCTTGAGCAGCAGAGGAAAAAGTTTCAGGAATATTTAAAGGTTCTGGAAGCTCAGGAAAATAAAATTGCAGAAGAAGATTCGGATTCCTTGATTGCGCACAGTGAGCTTGAGGCACAGATTGTTCAGGGAATCGGCTCGCTGCAGAAAGTGATTGTTCCGATGCAGGAGCTTTACAATAAGTCTGGAGCGGCTTTTTACAATCCAAAGGAAGCATTGCCGGTTTCGCAGATTCAAGATGATTTGTCTAAGCTTCAAAGCCAGGTTCTTGCTCAGAATGAAAAAAACCGTTCGCTTTTAAAAGTCAGAATGGTTCAGCTCAAAAAGCAAATTTCAGATTTTAGAAATCCGTACCGCTCTTTGAATTCAATCTATGCACAGAAATCTTCTTCGTCTGGAACAAGAATTCAAATTGAAGTTTAATATTTTGAAAAGAGAAAAATTATGTCGGCAACAAAAAAAATTACCAAAGACATGATAGTTGATGCTGCCCTGGAAATTTTTAGGGCAGAAGGATTCGATGCTGTTACATCTCGCCGTGTTGCTTTTAAACTTGGATGTTCAACACAGCCGATTTATTTTGAATACAAGAATATGGACGAGCTTAAAAACGACATTGTAAAAAAAGTTGTCGGTCAGCTTAATGAGATTTTCAGTTCTGTATCTAATGAAGGTAAAGAAGAGCCCGATGAATTTGTTTACCGTTCGTTTGGACTTTCGTTTCTTAAATTTGTTCAGGCAGATCCTTTTGTTTTTAGGCAGATTTATATTGTGGACGGAAAAATCGGAAGGCAAGTTGACAATCTTAGAATGCCTATAATTCTTGACATACTTGAAAATAAATATGGCTATAAAAAAGAAACTGCGCTTGCAATTCACAAAATGGCATCTTGCTCTTTAATGGGCATGGCGGTTTTTGTCAGTTCTGGATACAAAAAAATTAGTGAAGATGAAATGCAGAAAAATCTTGGAATTCTTTTTGCTTCCATTTGTTCTGTTTACGGGACGCCTCCAAAACTTATGAAAATCGAAAAATTTAGAAATCACTTTGAAAAGCTTATGACAAGCTTAAAAAAATAAAACTTCCGTTATCATGGCAAACGCATTATAAATGTATTCAGCATAAAACTGGCTCCCAGGCACGGTTTCCTGGTTCAAAATCGCGCAATAATGCGCTACACGCTGATTGTTGCAAAGTAACTATA
>OIZL01001752.1_pt1 | contig 11009 bp, 8 predicted proteins | sample 1588541 | NCBI WGS metagenome assembly OIZL01 (sample SAMN03283285) | human gut metagenome | biome: human-associated habitat; material: feces | host: Homo sapiens | place: Peru | collected 2012 | reverse complement strand
TTTTGAAGAAAGTTTGATATATTATTCGTCCCCGCTCGGTTTTATTACTCCTTACACCTGTTTTCGCCCATATTCCGCCATCTTTTCGTCGCTGATGCCGAAATAGCGCTGAAGATTGTTGAGGGCGTTTTCAGGTCGCTTATTTATAAACATCCTTATCACATCAAGGCTTTCGTGCCACTTCTCCATCGTCCGCGGCGTTCCCCAACGCGCAATGTGGCGCTGCATCTCCGGCTCAAGCTGCGAAACGTAGTCGTCAAGTATCCCATTAAGCCGTTCGGGCGCAAATTGGTTTTTTACCAAATATACATAGCGCTGCGCGAACCACTCACGCCATCCCGCATTCTTTTTCAGGCCGATATATATATCCATGTATGTCAGCGACCCGTCCTGGGACGGAACGCCCGCCTCATTGAAATAGCTTGTAAATAAGCTTCCCGTGCTTCCCTTTGCGCCGAAATCAAGGTCATAAAATATCGGTCTCCACTTTACCTTATAGTCCTGCGAGCGCCAATATTTCTGATTAAACATGTCGCCGTTGTTGAAATACGTCTGTGCAATCAGATAATCGGTAAAATAGTCGACATCAACCCACTGAGCGAATTTTTCAAACAAGGCATCGTTCGACAGGTCATTTTCCAACGCAAACGCTCTCACGCGCTTAAAGTCGTGGTTTGAGCCTGCAAGCACGCCCGTGTTTCGCCTGATTATATCCACCTTGCTCGGGTCGACACCGTAATGAGCCTCGAGATAATCCCTCCCCTGATCCTCGTTCAGGTCATATATGCCCCAATATCTGCCGTTTATATAGACGACCACAGGCCGCGTCGCAACGTTATCGATGTTCATGCCTTCCACCGCCAGCGAGCAGAACGAATCTCGCACGCGCGCGGTTGCGTTGTCCTGACCGGAATTTCGCAGCAGAAGCCTGTTAAATGATTTTACTTCATATTTTCCGAAAAAGGGATACGTTACGCTGCTCCGTCCGTAACCGCCGCGCAATTTTACCGCAAGCGATTTTTGGCCGTATTTCAGCGTTGACGAACCGTTTGCCCTCAGCCCGCACGGGAACTGTGTGCCAAGCTTACCATCGGCCTCATAGTATTCGGCATACGCTTCGCGCTCGACTCTTTGAGAACGCTCAATTACCGAATAAAGCTCCGTAAAACGCGTCGGATCGCAGGTCAGCGCCATCACGGGCAAAGTATGCGGCTCCGAGAAAAGATATGTCGCTGACACAATGTCGCTGCTGTCCATGCCGGAAGCAACCGCAACCGCCCTGATTACGGTGTTCGACGAAACCTTTATCGGGGATTCATACAGCTTTGAGATCTGCGAAGGGTCGCTCGCGTCAAGAGTGTAGTAAATACGCGCGTTCGGCGTTGAGCATGTCAATTCGAGCTCAAACTCGGCCGTGTTGTAAAGCTCGCGTCGCGAAAAAGACGGCGCGCTAACCCTGCCCGAAACAATCGACGCTGAATTTGCTGCGGCGGGCGTCGCGCTTGTAAAAAAAACGCGCTCGGCGCTCATACTTCTCTCCACCCTGCCGCTCGTCATCCCGGGCCGCAGAGCGCCCGTTTCGAATATGTCCCTTACGGCTCCGTTTTCGTCGATAAGCATAAGCGTTTCCCCCGATGCCGATATGCCCATCGATATCGTTTTTAAGTCGCCGCCGTATTTGTTCGCATATATTAGCGCATAGCCGCCCGACGGTATGCTCATGTCGGGCAGCTCGCACATATTAAGGTTATCCTTGTCTTTCGTTATATGCCATCCGCGAAGGTTTACGGACGAACCGCCCGCGTTGTGTATCTCTATCCAGTCGTTCTTTCCGCTCCCTGCGTTATGTACGGCGCACACCTCGCTGATGTAAACGCCGTTCATGTCAGTAAGCGAAAGGTTTTCAGCCGTCGCAAACGAGTGCGCGTTGTTTTTCGCCCCCGGCGTAGGCGAAGCATAGTACACCTGCTCGCCCGCGTCGTTCCTTCCTATTGAGATATTCGCTCCGATATTTTCAGGTATCGTTATCGTATCGATTCTCATTGTGTCAAGGCAGAACAGCGTAAATGCGCCGTCATCCGCCGACAGCGAAAACGGGGCGTGTATCTCGCCTTCGCGCTGCTCCCTGCCGGAAAGGAATACGACAATATAGCCGTACGGCTCGATAACAACGTCGGGAAGGCGCCATTTTTGCGGATTCTCCGTGTCATCCGATATATAGTAGTTTTTCAGCGGCACGCTCTCGCCTGAAGCGTTATACAGCTCCGCCCAGTCAGACCTGTCGCCGTATGAATCTATCGTGCTGTATTCGTTCTTGACGAGCACCTCGTTGATTCGCAGCGGATCGCTCCCATCCATAGGTGCAAACTCTATCTTGTCAAAATACGGGCCGGCCTCGTAAGCATTCGGAGTAGCGCACGTCGTATATCCGTTTGCCGTAACGCTTACGTCGTACGGTATAAATACGTCCCATTCGATGCTCGAGCAGATTTCGCCGCGCATATTCAAAAGATACATCCCATGCTCGTCGCCGCCTATTTCAAACGGTGCGCATATTTGTCCCTCGACCGCATTTTTGCCTGTCATGTATATTATAACGCTATCGCCGGGCGCAAGCACGAAATGGGGCAGTCTCCAGCGCTGCGGCCTGGTGTCGTCCTCGCTCAGATAAAAGCTTGAAAGGTCCGCCGCCTTATCAGTCTCGTTGCGCAGCTCGCACCATGAAAAGTATTCGCCGCCGCACTCAAGCGTCGATGCGTTTTTAGGCATTACCTCGGTTATCGTCACGCCCGATTCCGTCAGTTCGGCTACGATGTCGCTTAGTTTGCCGACGATATATTCCGTATTATTCTCCGCACACGGCGTAGGCGAGTCGGTAAAGCCGAACGTACCGTCAGGCCGCCTTGCGTACGCTATATCGGTGTCGAGCGCAGGTATCTCGAGCTGTTCAACCACCTTATAATAGTTATCCGTGAGGAAAAGCGTTTCGCCCGCCTTGCTCAGACCGAAGTTCGCGCATAAAACATCGTCAACGTTTCCGCCTCCGCTTCGCAGCGCGACTATCATATATCCGTTCGGCTCTATCCTCGTTCCCTCGGGGAACACCCATTTATGCGGCTTTTTAAGATTATCGCTCAGCCCCCAGCCGCTTATATCGACCGTTTCTTTCGACACATTGCGAAGCTCTATCCAGTCGGGGCTGCCGAGCCTTTCGTGTACGAACGAAAGTGTGTTTGACGAAACAACTTCATTTATACACACTCTGCGCGACCCACTGACGGCCGTGCAGCCGCATATGCCCGCCGCAAGCGCGCATATCGTCAACAAAATTATTGCTTTTACGACATGTTTCTTCATGGGTTAATTATACCATGAAAAAGCTCTCTGTAAACCATCGTGCTCTTTCGGCGCGTAACGACTTTTTTCCAAAAAATTTTTATCTCCCGTTGCAGATTTTCGAATGCGGTGATAAGATGATAAGGGCAGCGGATACGCCTCCGAGAGAATCAGAGGCGTATTATTTTTTTGCGGCACGGAGGTTGAGGTAAATGAGACGCATAGGGTTCGACAACGATAAATACATAGCTCTCCAATCAGAGAACATACTCAAGCGCATAGACAGCTTCGGCGGCAAGCTCTATCTCGAGTTTGGCGGCAAGCTTTTCGACGATTTCCATGCGTCGCGCGTTCTGCCGGGTTTCGAGCCCGACAGCAAAATAAGGATGCTCATGCAGCTCAAGGAGCAGGCCGAAATAATTATCGTCATCAATGCTAACCACATTGAGCAGAACAAAGTCAGGAGCGACCTCGGCATAACGTATGACATGGACGTTTTGCGGCTAATTGACGCTTTTCGCACGATTGGCCTTTACGTCGGCAGCGTAGTCCTTACGCAATACGAATCGCAGACCGCTGCAAGCAGTTTTATACGCCGCCTGAACGATCTCGGCATAAAAGTCTACAAGCACTATACAATTCCGGGCTACCCCGCTAATCCGCAGTTTATAGCAAGCGACGAAGGCTTTGGCCTTAACGAATATGTTGAAACCGAGCGTTCGCTCGTGGTCGTCACGGCGCCGGGCCCCGGCAGCGGTAAAATGGCCACATGTCTTTCCCAGCTCTACCACGAACATAAACGCGGCATAAATGCAGGATATGCCAAGTTTGAAACGTTTCCGATATGGAACCTGCCGCTTAAGCATCCCGTAAACCTCGCCTACGAAGCCGCAACCGCAGACCTGAATGACATCAACATGATTGACCCGTTCCACCTCGAGGCATACGGCGTCACCACCGTAAACTACAACAGAGACGTAGAGGTTTTCCCCGTTCTCAACGCCATGTTTGAGCTTATCGCGGGTAAATCACCGTATAATTCGCCGACAGACATGGGCGTAAACATGGTCGGCTACTGCATAACCGACGATGAGGCCGTCCGCGAGGCGTCGAGGCAGGAGATTATCCGCCGCTATTACGATACGCTTTGCAAACGCCGAAAGGGCCTTGCAAGCAACGATGAGGTATGCAAGATTCAGCTCATAATGAACCAGGCCGGCACAAGCGTCGAGGACAGACCGGTTATCGCAGCCGCGCTCAAGCGTGCCGAAGCGACCGGCGCGCCCGCCGCAGCAATAGAGCTTCCTGACGGAAGCATAATGACGGGCAAAACATCGCCGCTTCTCGGCGCTTCAGCAGCGCTCCTGCTCAATGCGCTCAAGGCGCTCGGCGGACTTCCGCATGATCTTCATCTCATAGCCCCCACCGTCATCGAGCCGATACAGCATCTTAAAACCCGTATTCTCGGCAACCACAATCCGCGCCTCCATACTGACGAGATACTCATAGCGCTCACCATATGCGCCGCCACAAACCCCGCCGCAAAGATAGCGCTGAATCAGCTTACCAAGCTGCGCGGAACGGAAGCGCATTCAAGCGTCATTCTTTCCCCGGTCGACAGCGACGTTTTCAGAAAGCTCGGAATCAATCTGACATGCGAGCCGAACTACCAGTCAAAAAAACTTTATCATAAATAATCGCAATCGAGAATTAACGGTATTCTGCGTTAAATTCTTCGCACGCGCGTCGGTCCGATAAAACGGTAAATGTTGTATCGGACCTTTTGTTATAAAAAAGCGCCGCTTAGGACATGATACCTCTATGAATATTTTAGGGGTGTTGATATGGCATTATGCAAGGTCGAAATATGCGGGGTTGATACGTCAAAACTTCCTTTGATGAGCGCCAAGCGTAGCAACGAGCTTTTAGAGCGCATAAAGCAGGGCGACACAGAAGCGCGCGAGGAATTCATAAACGGAAACCTTCGCCTTGTTTTGAGCGTAATACAGCGCTTTTCAAGCCGCGGCGAATGCATGGACGATCTTTTTCAGGTAGGCTGCGTCGGGCTGATAAAATCTATAGACAATTTCGATTTGAGTCATGGCGTTCGCTTTTCAACATATGCGGTGCCGATGATAATAGGCGAGGTGCGCCGCCATTTGCGCGACAACAACGCCCTTCGCGTCAGCCGATCTCTGCGTGACACCGCATATAAGGCGCTTCAGGTGCGAACCAGGTTCATAAACGAGCAAAATAAGGAGCCGCATATATCTGACATTGCCAAAGCGCTCAACATGAAAGAAGAGGACGTTGTGTTTGCGCTCGACGCCATTCAGGATCCAATTTCGCTTTTTGAGCCCATATATCACGACGACGGCGACGCCATATACGTCATGGATCAGGTGCGCGACGACAAGAATTCGGAAGACCTTTGGCTCGACGGCATAGCTATTGACTCAGGGCTTGACAAGATAGGCGAGCGTGAGCGCAGCATATTGAAGCTACGCTTTTTTGACGGCAAAACTCAGACGGAAGTCGCCAAGGAAATAGGCATTTCGCAGGCGCAGGTATCCCGCCTTGAAAAGACCGCTCTCAAGGCGATGCGAAAATACATCTGATGCATTCACCGCCCCTCGAAGCGTTATTGAGGCGGCATCCTGTGCTCGGAAACGACGGCGCAAACGTTGCGCGGCGGGCATTTTTCGCGTCATCCTTATCGTCGCATCTTGAACCGCCACACCGCCGCAGGCAGTCTCGTCAAACTTCCAAAACGCCTTCCTCTCCGCTACTTCACCTCACTGCACCGATTATTTGAGCAAAGCGCAGCGGGTCCGACGGAGCTTCCCGTTATTCTCTTGTAAAGCGCCTTTATCAGCAGGTTCTGTGTGACGTAATTTGTGTCGCCATTCGCAGACCATGTGACAAACTCAAATCCCTCGTCGGTATGGTCCGACGGCACGGGGAACGATACGGAGCCTCCGTGTTGTACCTGTTGGGTATCGAATATTTCGCCCGTCTGTCCATCTTTAAACCTAACCGTGTATCCCGTCGACGGCGGCTTCGGCGTTGTTACTGAGCTGCTCGGCTTAGGCGTAGGCTTCGGCGTCGTTACGGAGCTGCTCGGCTTTGGCGTTCGCGTCGGCGTGGGCGTCGGCTTCGGCGTCGCCGTCTGAGTCGATTTCGGCATCGGTGAAGGTGTAGGATTCGGTGTCGGGCTTACCGTCAAATACATCGTTGCCGTCGGCGTCGACAAAGCCGGCGTGGCTGTAAAAACAGGCTCCTCTGTCGGCGTTGGAGCAGCCGCAGTGTTTTTCGGCGCGCTCGTTGCAACAACCGTGTTATGCATCGTGTGCGTTGCGTCTTTTGGTCCGAGCATTCCTGTCGCGCCCAACACAATAACCGCTGTAAGCGCTGCCGCAGCAATTGCAGATACTGAAAGCAAAGTTTTTTTCTTCGTTTTTTTCTGTGTCTTAACCGTCGTCAAATCTATACGCGCGCCGCAGTACCTGCAAAACGGTTTGCCCTCCGTTACGTTTTTGCCGCATTTGTTGCATATCATGCCGTTACCTCACAAAATTTCAATTCTTTATGACTTGGATATATCCCAACTCGACAGACGACTTATATCCTCCGTTAACAGTCACTCCTTGAAGCACCCACGTATAAATATACGCTTGAAGCGAATATGATTCTCCGTCGTTGGGGAGCATTGTTGACGTATCATTCAACGCACAGCGAAACACATCCTCAAACATAGCTCGCGTAAATGTATATGAACCGCCGGGAGGGCATTCGCCCGTAAGCTCATATGTCAGCACGTCCTCCATCTCACCGGTTATATATACTATCACCTCGACCGTAGCTACCGTTTCATCGCCGTTTAATGTCTGCGGCGTCGTCGGTGCAGGCGTGGGTGCGGGCGTAGGGGCGGGTGTTTTTTTCGGCGTCGGGCTTGGCGTCGGGCTTGGCGTCGGTGTTGGAGACGGCGTTGCAGGTGTTTTCGTCGGTGTCGGTGTTGACGACGGCTTGGGGCTCAGCGTCGGCTGCGTCTGCGGCGTCCCCATATTCGGCGTTTCATTGATTTGTTTCTCGGTCAGCGCGTTCGGCGTTCCGCCAAAAGCTCCCATAGCGCCCAGCGTAGCAAGTACGATTACAAGCGCGAGCGCAGTTGCCGCGGCACATGCCGCCGCCACGGCGGAGCTGCGTCCGCCCCGCTTTGCCTTTTCCTTGGCCGCTGTATCGCCATTCCCTGCGCCGCTCTTGGCAGTCCGCACAACCCGCCAGCCGCAGTGCTTGCAAAACGGCTTCCCGTCCGTTATATTACCGCCGCATTTTGCGCACTTCATGTTTCCCCCTCCAAGTCGCATCCATACATATTCCATTCGCGGAAGGCTTTGCCGCTCACCGTGCCTGCATGAACGGCATGCAAAGCGTAAGCGCTAATACGGTCCTGCTCTTTATCGAACGCTTCATCTGCCACTGCTTCAGCGACTCTACCCCTATTACGGCGGCCGTAACGTTGTCCGTTCCGCCCGCTTTAAGCGCCGCATTGACAAGGTCGTACGCCGGTTTCTGCGATTCTCTCATTATTGCCGCTATTTCTTCATCGTTTACCATGCTTGTAAGCCCGTCGCTGCATATCAAAAACATGTCGTTCCTTTTAATCGCTATCGGCTCGCAATACGACGGAGTAAGCACCATCCCCTCCATATTCATACCGAGATATCGTGTAAGCGAATTGTGCGAACGCTTGTCCGCCGCAGCTATACCGAGCTTTCTAAGCCGCTCCGCCTCCGTGTGATCCTGCGTAAGCTGCCTGAGCTTCCCTGAGCGCAGCATATATACGCGGCTGTCCCCAAGCCACGACACGATAGCCTTTCCTTCGGCAATGCACACCATTGCAAGCGTGCATCCCGCGCCGTTGTCAAGCTTCGCTACAGCCTTGTTGGCCTCGTCCGTGTAGTCGTCTATCGCTATATGAGGGTCGGCGGAATTTCTTAACCGCCGCAGCAGCCCGTGCATCATATCAGTGCCTATGAACGACGCCTCCTCGCCTGCCGCCTGCCCGCCCATACCGTCGCATACCGCATACAGCTGCACCGACGCGTCGCTCCGCTTTCTGCGCACTATTCCCTTGTGCGCGAACGACTTGCTAAGGTTAAAGCCATTGAAGAAAAAATTGTCCTCGTTGTTCGTCCGTACCCTGCCAACATGGCAGCAGACCTCGGCCGCTATGCTTACGCCCATAAGTTCGCCCATCCTTTTTTCGTTATTCTCCGTGGTACATCAGCGCATTCCGCATCGCCGCCGCATTCTCGAAGCGTTCGCTCGGATCAAATTCGCACGCCATCATTACCGCATCCTTCAGCGCCTCGTCTCCGTCAACGGGCGGCGGGAATTTTTCGCCGTTTATTCGCCGCAAAAACGCCGTTTCGGTATCGTCTGCCGTAAATCTCTCGGGCGCAGGCGGCAAAAAAGGATACCTTCCCCTGTTGAGCAGCTTATAAAGCAATATTCCAAGCGAATAATAGTCAACAGTTTTGTCGTAATTCTTGCCGCCGTATACCTCGGGCGCAATGTATGCGCGCGTGCCGCGCATTGACATTATCAGCCCTTCGCGCGCCGTTTCGCGGGCAACTCCGAAATCTCCGAGCTTGAATTTTCCCCTGCCGTTCAGGAATACGTTATCTTCCTTTATATCCCTGTGTATTATGCTGTACGAATCGCAAGCCTCGAGCGCATTGCATATCTCTATGCCAAGCCGCCTTACATCCTCGGGTGTAATTGCGTTGTTGCGTATATATGTGCCAAGGGGTACGAGAAGCTCCATTCTTATAAATATCTCCCAGCGCAGTGAGTTCGGCTCGTGAAGCACCATATGATCCTCGTAGCCCACTATGTTCTCCTCTCCGCGCAGGCTGTACATTATCTCAATCTCTCTTATTATCTGGCGCGCCATTTCCTCAAAGTACTCGTAGAGCGCCTCGTCGTCCATTCCCATGGCTCTGGCGTTCGCTATCTCATACTCGTTTTTCGGTATCGAAATATACTTGCAGGCGCTGTAAAACGCCCCCGCGCTGCTGTTATGCACCATCCTGTATACTCGCCCGTAGCCGCCCTCGCCTATCAGCTCATCGGCATACCAGCCGCCCCAAAGCGGCTCAAACCGTTTAATTGGATCGTATTGATCTACCATACCTCAACCTCCGTAGATTTGTTTTGTCTTTCCGCCGCAAGCGAATTCGGTGTGGGCGATGCGCTTGCCACGATTTGAACATATTCGTAGTCGCTATACCAATTACCGTTAATCTTTGCTTCGACAAGTACGTTCGCATCCCCTGCCTGCAGCGCACGGAACGAACAGGAATAATCGCCGGTAATCCACCCTTCCAGATTACTGGAGCAGCTCCATCGTATTTGTTCCAGTTTGCCGCCGTCCGTTTTTATCTCGACATATGCCCTGAAGGTTTGTCCGACCAGCACCGCGTGCGGAACGTCAATATATATGCTCGGGTTAATAGTAGCCGTCGGCGTCGGTGTTGCCTGCGCTGCTTTTATTACGACAGAGGCGCTTTCCGTGTAGCGCTTTCCGTCTATTACTGCGCTGAAAGTTATAGTGTCGTCACCCTGATTGCATGCCTGAACAGTACATTCCATGCTGCCCGAATGCGAGCCGATAAACCTTAGGCCCGTTTCCTTCAGCGACCACTGTATGTCGCCTATTTTCGGCGATGAGGAACCTGATCCGCCGTTGCGTTGAACGCGCGCCGTTATGCGGCTCTTTTCACCGTCTTGCATTATGCGCGGCGCATCTATGATGATGGTGTATTCCCCTGCGCTCGGCGTCGACGTCGGGCTTGGTTTCGGCGTTGGGCTTGGGGCCGGCGTCGGGCTCGGGGTCGGTGTCGGCGTCGGCTTTGGCGTCGGCTGTGCGCCAAGGCTTACTGTAAGCGTAACAACGTCCCCCTGCTTTGCCTTTGTGCCTGCCTCGGGCGATTGATTGAATATTTGTCCCCTCTTTGCCGTTTCGCTGTATTCCTCAACAAATATAACTCTTATACCCGCTGCCTCCGCGGCGTCCATTGCATCCGTGCGCGTCATGCCCGCGCCTGCAAAGTCGGGTACTGCGACGCTTACGCCTTCGTTCGCTTTATTGTCGGTCGTTCCGCCGTTTGCGCCTGCATTCGCTTCCCTGTTCGGCGCGCCGCTCAAAGCTCCCGTGGCGCCCAGTATAACAAGCACAATCACAAGCACGAGCACAACTGCCGCGGCACACGCCGCCACAGCGTAGCTGCGTCCGCCCCGCTCCGCCCTTTCCTTGACCGCTGCATCGCCGTTCCCTGCACCGCTTTTAGCAACCCGCCAGCCGCAATGCTTGCAATACGGCGCGCCCTCCTTTACCGTGCTTCCGCATTTTGCGCATGTGATGCTCATCTGTTAGGCTTCCTTTCTATCTTATCGTTTGCCGCCTGATGCTTATAAAGATACTTTCGGCGTCGGCGTCGGGGTCGGGGTCGGTGTCGGGGTCGGGGTCGGTGTCGGGGTCGGTGTCGGTGGCTTCGTCAGTATCGGTCTCGAGCTCGGGCTCGGGATCGGGTATGGGCTCGGGTTCTGGCTCGGGCTCGGGTTCTGGCTCGGGCTCGGGTTCTGGCTCGGGCTCGGGTTCTGGCTCG
>OIZL01001749.1_pt1 | contig 11025 bp, 13 predicted proteins | sample 1588541 | NCBI WGS metagenome assembly OIZL01 (sample SAMN03283285) | human gut metagenome | biome: human-associated habitat; material: feces | host: Homo sapiens | place: Peru | collected 2012 | reverse complement strand
GAGATAAAGCGACAATCTCTTATAACCAGTGAGTAAGAGAAGATTAGATATTCAACGGACAAAAATTATAGTAAGTGAGAAAGGAGAATACCGAGATGGTGCCAATTCCTTAGAAATGAAAGAGAAGGAAATCAACACTCAAAAATACTTTTTTTATAGTTGAATAGAAGAGAGATTAGGCACTTTGTTGAAAATCCTTTGTAAATGAATAAGAGAGAGATCACCACGAGGTTCAAAAGCTTATAAAAAGTGAAAGAGAGCGAGTCGACGTAGGTGCACCAAATCTTATAATATGAATAGGAAAAAATTAAGAACAAAAAAGTTAGATATTTTCAGAGATTTAGCTTGACAAGCGAAAGTCTTTGTGATATAATATAAATAATAAATTAAAGGAGTTTGTTTATGGAATTTATTTTGTTAGTTAGTTTAGTAGTAGTTATGGTCTTTTCTTGCGCAATGTGTATCGGTTATAGAGAGCTGTGGAAGGAAACAGATAAAGAATTACAAGATTTGAAGTTTGTGAATAAATTGAAAGAAAATATTCAAATCAAAAAACAGCCACTAAAAAGAACAGTAAAGTCAGAAATTACAATTGGTAAAACTCAAGCAGACTTTTTATGTATGCTCTCAGATAGTAATCATTGTATGAAAAATATAGAGGCTGCATTGGCAATTGGAGATACCAATCAAGCAGATGCATATAGAAATCACTTTATAAATATAATCGCACCGAAATATATTAATGATAGAAATCCAGAAAGTTTTATTTATGTTGCAGATATGTTTGATGCGCTCGCTTCGAAAAAGATTTTTGAACAAAGATGTAAAAAACAGCGAAAAAACAGTTGACAAAAAAGATTAATTGTGGTATAATTATTTAGACGATTGAGGTCGGTGATGGTTAATGTTTCAAGCTTACGAGATAGAGTGGAAGGTAACTCGTTAGGTCGAGCCACCGTAAGCGCGTACTAACCACACGTGCGAGACAACTTATTGCCGACCTTGATTATATATTTATAAAAAAAATTATTAGGAGTTTTTATTATGGTTGAAGAGAAAGCAGTTGGTTATTATGAAGATGGCACAAGATATGTTGATTACGAAGTTTTATATCGTAATTGTTTGAATGTAGAATGGAGCGAATGGCCGAAGATTTACGAGATTATGAGAAACGTTGAAGAATCAGGTTCTCCGTCGTGGAAATATCCATTCAATCCGTTGATGCATTTAGTTCAATTTATGAACAATTATTTACTCGAAAAGAAAGTAAAAGAGAAATTACAGCTCGAATGGAACAATAACGATCACGCAGTATTAGTTGAAAAAGTAGGTTCGGACGTTCCAGATTATATAGATAAAGCAGGAAGCACTTATGAATTGAAACAAGGAAATGGCTTCGAGAGAGCGGCAAATATAAGAAATTGGCACAATGCAGATATCAAATTGTTTTATAATACAGGCGATAAGACGTTATATTATTATCACAGCAAGATAGGCAATTTTGAGAAAATTTGCGAATTGAGAGCAGAATATGTAGATATAAACAGATATAGAATTATCGAATTGAAAATAAGGAATAAGTTCGATTTGCACTATTAAACCAAAAGGAGTGGTTGGTGGAATATGAAAAAGTATAGTAATAAAAGATATCGTTACGTAACTTCGTTTGAAGATATGGAACGAATATATAAAATATCAAATACGCATGCATTGTGTGTTGAAGTTGAGAAGGACTACGTGGCAGATGTTACGTGTCCTCTTCGTCGTGTTACGAGAGTGCAAGATGGCGATAGATATTACAAGATAACTTCGATGTGGATCTATCCAGTTGAGAAAGAAGATGGCACGGTAAGATACGACGATGTTTGTAATCATCCAGAGATAGATAAATATGTTTGCACGTGGATCTTCGACAAGACAGGAGCGACCGTAAATCGAATTCATCCGTCGAGAGTAAGCAAGATTGCCAATCACGTTTACAAGCCAGCAAAGGCCGTTGTAGGCGAAGGAAAGGACGAATTTAGGAGGACGGAAGACGGAAAGATTGTTCAGTCAGCAAAGCCGATTATAGGTTATAATAAGAAGTTCGATAATACGGAGCATAATGTTATTTGTTACGATTTGAACAGCGCATATGCAGAAGCATTATTAGATAAGATAATCGATACTTATAATCCGCGTTATTTCGATTGCGTAGGTCAGGAAGAAGTCGGTTTCAGATTTAACGATGATGATTTGAAGATAGTCAAGCCAGGCAAAATGGCAGATATAGTATTTCCGATTATAGATTCGCCGTATAAAGATTTCGCAAGAAAGTATTACAATATAAAGAAAACAGCTCCGAAAGGAAGCAAGGAAAGAGATTTCGCAAAGCAAATTTTGGTTATAACAGTTGGTTTGTTACAAAATACAAATCCATATTTACGCGCTTATATTGTAGGAAAATGTAATGAGAGAATTGCGTATTTTATCAACAAATACAAAGACAAGATTTGCATGTGGAATACGGACGCAGTTTATAGCACGGAACACATAGAAGAATTAGACAATTTAATAGGAGAAGATATCGGTCAGTTCAAGATTGAATACGAAGGACTATTTAGACAAAAAGGTCAGAATTATCAGAAAGTTGATAATAATGAGACAAGTTACAGAGGCGTGATGAAAGCGTTGTTCGATGAAGATTTCAACTTATTGACCGATGGACTTCCAAAAATGATACTGCCTTATACGGTAGATAAAGAAACGTTTGAATTAATAAAAAACAAGGAGTATGAATATGGCGAGACAATATAAAGCGAATAGAGCAAGAGGAACGAGAAAGAGCAAATACGCGACGAAATATGAATTAGGTTTCGCATTGCCGAAAATCAAAGATTTCAGAGGCATCGACCAATACGTTGAAGAATTTGTCAAGTTAAATAAAAAAGAGGCGCAGGAGGCTTATCAGAAGCATTTAGAATCGATTTCGAGAGTTGGCGGAGAAAAAGCAGTTTCAAGATTTAAGAAATCATTTCCGAGCGTAAAAGCTTATGTTAAATCTCAATTTAAGACGGCAATAGAGACATCGGAAAAGCAGCGTTTTTCGCTCAAAATCGTCAAAGAAGTTGCAGGAAAAGTTTTAGCGCCGACAAGCTTAAAGCAGATGAATCATATTTTGAACTTAATTTCCAGAGACGCAGATTTTTATGAGGAGCTTAAATTCAGAGCGAATGAAGAGATAGACGTCAACAGATTGTTATACACAAAAGATAATACTTATCGTTATACGACAAAGAGCGGAAAGGTTATAAAGTTCGCGTTTTTGGAATATGGTTCGCCGTCGAGATTAGAGTTTTTCGGAGACGAGAAAGATGAATAAATGGAAAGGCGATGATTTGCACATCGACAGCGACATACAACGAATGGACGGCTGCAATAAATTGTGGAACCTTATAGTAACGGAAAGAGAGTCAGGCAAGAGTACGTTATTATGGAAGAAAGTATATAACACGTTTAAAGATAAACACAGACCGAGCATTTTGGTAAAAAGATTTCAGACAGACATCACAGGCTTATTTATCGACGGCGTAGCAATAATAATCGGTCAGTTTACAGATCAGCAAATCACGTTTAATTACAACAAAGGAGACCTCAAATCAGGCGGTATTTTGGACTTAAAGATAGTAATTAACGGACAGGAAGAACCAGGCGTATTTTGTCGAATAGTGGCTCTCAATACGCCTTTAAGCCGCCTTAAATCACAGGTCTTACTCAATCCTCGATACATCTTCGAAGACGAATTTATCTGCAACAAAAGGCTCAAGGAACGTTATTTAGAGGACGAAGTATTCAGGCTCAAAGAAGGCGTATACAATACGTATTTGCGTTTCGTTCCGAAGAAAGATTTGTCGATTTATTTATTTGGCAATCCGTATTCCGTATACAATCCTTACGTTTCTTCGCTCAAAATTGATGCAAACAAAATATATCCAGGAAGCTTTTTGGTCGGAGATATTTACTGCATGTGGAATTATCAGATAAAGCCAGAGCTCAAAGCAAAGCTCCTCGAAGGCAATCCGTTATATCAATTCGACGACGCTTACAGAGCTTACGCTTACGACGGCAGAGCGATACAAGATATCAACATCAAAATACTCAAAAACATTCCAGAGAATTTCAGGTTGGAATACGTATTCAAGATACACGGCAAGACAATTGGTTTATATCACGGTTATCAATTCGAACCAGAGAAGTTATTTTATTACGCAAAGCTTATCAACAAAGAACAAATAGGCGCGTGGAGAGACGTATTATGCTTCGATTTCGGAGAGATGGCAGACAAGACAGTATTAGTGGCAACAGGCAATAAAATGCTTTATTACGCTTTTAGAGAGGCGGTAGAACACAGATGGATCGCTTTTGCGTCGGCCGAAGAAGGTTGGCTTATCGAAGAGATTTATCAATCAATTTAATTCATAGCAAAATATGAATAAAATTTCACATTCATATAAGGAGGAAACATGACATCAACAATAGCTTTATATCAGACAGAGATAACGCCAGAAAAGAACGCAAGAGTCGACGACATACAAACTTATCTCAATACATGTCACACGGAGATCTTTTCCAACTTTCAGTACGTAAAAATAGGTCTCGACATCACGATCAAACTCAATTGGCCGCAATACAACACACCGAGTTTTTCTTACAATTATTTATCGGTAAAAAGAGAAGACGACGCGAGAACTTATTATTATTTTATACTCAACAGCAGTTGGACTTCCGCAAACACGATTTCGTTACAGCTTTCGCTCGACACGATAAACACTTATTGGAACGATTTGATTTGGACGAAGAACACGCACATCACGAGGCAGCACAAAGATAGATTCAACAAAGCAAGCAAGTTTTCAGACGGCAGCGACATATATTTACACAGAACGGTAGATAGGTTCGAAGAAGGCGTTACGCCAGTCAAAACGTTGAAGAGCAGCGAGAAAATTGAAGCAGGCTTGGAATGCGACCATTATCTCATTTACAGAACAAAAGGCACAACAGACACAGATCCGATTGATTGCTTTTATTGCACGAATACAAATTTATACGTAAAAGGCGATATACAGAACGGTATTATTTCGTCCGAATTCGACAGAGCAGTAAACATAATCTTTTACAGCAGAGACAACGAAGACTTCCAATATACAGGCGTAAATGGCAACACAGTAACAATAGGCAAAAACCAGAAATATAAAGCGTTAATATTGGCCAAAGGTCAGGCGAGCACAACAGCAGGCTTCGACGTTATAGCGGTCACAGAGAATGGCGGCTTCTCGGCAGGAAATGGAAACGTTTATTGCGACAGTAACGTAAAGACGAGAGTTCTCGAAAACTTAAACATAGCAGGTTACATATTCAATTACGAATATTTAGCAGAAGACACTTACGGACAATTGCTTACGTATTACAACGACAAACCGTCATACCGCGTTTCGTTAGGCACAGCAACGACAGAACCGTTGAAATCAATATACGACATAGACAGAACGGACAGCAGGCTTGTAAAGATTATCAAAATGCCTTACGCTCCATTCAGCACGTCTTACAGTTTCATCGACGGCAAGACTTATATAAAAATTCCAAAAGGTTGGAGCTTATATCAGAATTACATCAGATTAGACGATTTGAGCGAAGAATTCCTTTATACAGTAAAGACGCAGCCAATCGAAGAATTAACGTTGACAATTCCGCAAAGCGACATAGGCACGATCGATAACAGCTCGACTTACGAAAGCAAATTATACAACAGTAATTATTATACGTTGAAATACATGTACGATAACTTCGAGAAGGAAATTCTTTTAGAGAGAACGACGCCGTTACAGATAACAGGAAGCGCGGAAGAAAGGAATCCTTACGTCACGATCAAGTTCAAACAGTCGAATAACATTTCATCAAACAGCTTATTTGATTTTGAAGTAGGAAACGTAGATAAATACGAAGAGCCAACGCTTTATAGTAGATATTTGAACGTAAATAGAAGCCAGGAAGTCGCGCTTTATACATCGCCTTATCTCGAATACATCAGAAACGGTTACAATTACGATAAAAAGGCACAAGCGTTACAGCTCGAACAAAACGTCACAAGCGCACTTTTAGGCACAGTAGCGTCGGTAGGAAGCTTTATTTTCGGCGGAGCGGTAGGCGCGGCGGCAGGTATTTCACTCGCAACGTCAACACTAAATAATTTAGCTTCGATAACGACAAATATGGTTTCATCGGAACAGGCGATACAACAGAAGCTCGAACAAGCGTCGAGATCACCAGCCAGCGTTTCAAGCACGACCGATTTGAATTTGCTCTCTTATTACAACGGCAACAGGCTTATAAAGGTCACAGAGAGCTGCTCGGACCAGGTAAAACAAGCGATTTACAATCTTTTCAGGCTCACAGGTTACGCGTGCGATGATTACGCAATACCGACATTTGATTCGAGATTATATTACAACTTCGTTCAATGCAAAGCGGACTTCGATGAGTTGCGTTGGTTTTATGGACAAAACATTTTGAACGATATTAAACAAAGATTCGAAGTAGGAATAACGGTTTTTCATAAATATAACAATAGTTATGATTGGCATCAGCAAAAGGAGAACTTCGAAAAATGGTTAGTCAGCAATACTTAAAGGATTACGCAGAAAAGATTTACCGTCACGTAGAAGGATATTCGTTCGACAAGGTTATTAGACTTTTTCCAAGGCTTTATATACAGATAAAATACTATTACGACCGAATTAAAGCAGCGGAATTCGAAGAGAGTTTTAGGAATATGTTCGTTTTGTTTAAAGGCAAAATGTTCGAATTGAATAAATTAGTCAGAGACGAGCTCGAAGCTTATCACTTATTTTTCCAGAACCAGGCGTTCTTAGAGGAATCAGGAGCGCCTGAAAAGGAATTACAATTGATGGAAATGAGCTTTCTCAAATCTCAAAACGAATTATACAAACAAAACGCTGCTGCTTACAAAGCATGGTTGGAAGAATCTGCGTATTACGGAATATACGAATATGTAAAACCAAGAGTCGAAAGACAACTCTCAATACTCAAACAAGAATATAAAACAAACGAACAAATGTTCGAATTATTACAACGAAACTTTAAAGGAGAATAAAATGGCAGAGACAAAAAAGAAAAACGCGAAATACTCAATATTCAAGAGATGGAAAGATTGTGATTCAACCGTCCAGTCTCTTGTTAAACAAGTAATCAATATTTACAGAAATAAATATTACAATATTTGGATGAGCAAATTCAAATGGAGCGGATTGGACGAAGTAATCAAAGAGCAACAAGAAAATTATCTTATGCGAGCTTTTTGGAATATCGGAAAAGTTGCAATTAGAAATATTCAGCACACAGATATGATTGCGATGTGTGATTTTGCAGTTTCAAAATACAATTATTTAGATTTTCCTGAAGAAATAACGCTCGTTAATAAGAGAGGAACGTCAGAGAAAGTAATTCCAGAAGGCGTGCAGATTGTAAACAAAGATGTGTGTATTGCTTATTGCCAACCAAATCATAAATCAATAAAGATGTTGGTAGATTATTATATCGACAGAATTGTTCAAGTAGAAGTTCTTATCAATAATAATTTAAAGCTCCAAAATATGCCTTTCGTGGTCGGCGTTACAGAAGAAGACAAAGACCAATTCGACGATATTGTAAACAGAATACTCAATAATGAACTCATTGTTTATACGTCCGTAGGAGACCTCAATAAACTCCAAACGCTCGCAACCAATGCACCTTATATAGTAGATAAGCTCAAAACTTACGAAGTTTCAATCGAAAACGAATTGCTCACAGTCCTCGGTATCGATAACAGCGGAGCACAGGCACGTATGGCGCAGCTCACGGTTGATGAAGTAAATGCGAATAACGATGCCATCAACGATTACGGATTGGCGATAGAAGACGAAATAAAGGCGTGGTTAGAGAGAGCTAACGCGGTTCTCGGAAGAAATATCTCGATCGAAGCAAAGATAAAGCCAGTCGATTCAACGCACGATTACGAAGACGTTACGATTACGAAAAGCAAAGAGAAATCGGAGGAGGAAGAATAATGTTTAAACCTTATTATTTTGAAAGAACTTATTTCTCGATGGACGATGTTTATCAAGGATATTACGAAAATATTCCAGGCATCGCAGGCAAAGGACCAGCAGGCTTCCATACGACAGGCGTTCACGATTGTTACGTATTTATAGACAACATCTTATCGGCAGTCGGTTACACGAGATTAAATGCGGTGGCGACCATAACGGCAAGCAAATACTTAAATATTTGTTGGAAAGAGTATATTTGGCCGAAGTTTTATAACAGAGCAGTTTGTTTTACAGACGAACAATTGACAGATGACGAAGAAGCCAACAAGCAGCTCATGTATCAATCTTTTGCCGACAGCGTTGGTCCAATCATCGCATGGCTTAAAGAAAGCGACACGAAATACAGCTTACTTATAAAGAATCAAGAAGCGAACAAGGACAAGTTACTCGGACAAATAAGGAGTTCGAGCACACAACATTTCAACGACACTCCGCAAAATCAAGGCGAGTTCGAAGACGATGCACACAACACCAACGTTACAAAGAGCGAATCGACAACTGACGGCGGCACGCTTTTATCAAGGTTAAACGAGATAGAAGATAACCTCAAACGTTTGTACGAAGATTGGAGTAACGAGTTTAGAAAATTTATTTTTTGGAGCGTATAATTATGAGTAAAACGGAAGAATTAAGAGCAATTATTAGTCAACTATTTGATGCAGCCGCTGATAAGGAAACAATACAGAAAGCAGCGGTTGTGTCGTCTAAAATAGATGAAATTGAAGCTGAACAAAAAGCTTCGCAGGATGATTACAACAAATTACTTACAGACTATAAAGACGTTGTAATTCATTCAAGTTTTAAGCCGCTAAACAACAGCGACAAAGGCGCAGATGGTCCTTCGACAGGTTTTGATGCAAACGACGCGTTCAAAGCTGCGTTCGGCGTAGAAGTACGCAAAAATGCCGATGACTAAAAAAACAAATTATTTTATATTAAAGGAGAATTTTTATGAAAATTACTACTGAAAACCTCAAACTCAAAGCAAAAGATTACGTAGACGCAGCGAAGCAAGCTAATGGTACTTTTACGGTATCTAAAGACAATATTGTCGGACTTATTGACAAAATTGGTAGAACTCTTATAATTGACGGACTTTTCCAGGACAAACTTCCTGAATTAGAAGGCACAGAACTTCCTAACGGCCGTACCATAGAAGAGTGGTTTGTCGACATGTCTCTGATGGAGGCTTATTCCAATTTGGCGACCGAAATGGCGAAGGAAAACGTTCCGACCGTTCCGTCGTTCGAAGATTGCGCTTGGAACTATGACCTCGGCAGAATGAAGATTTCGACGACCATTCCTTACGGTGACATCGAGAAGGCATTCAATACTTCCGAAGGCGCAGCAGAATTTTATGTTAAGATTTCTGAAAGATTGCAGAACTCTTATGATACTTGCAGATACGCTATGAAGAAGCAGTTGCTTGGTAACGCTATCTCCAAAGCTCTTGCAGTAAAAGATACGAACGCGGACGTTTATAAAGCCGCTCCTATTCCTACCGATGCCGCGACTTCCGAAGATTGGATTCAGTATATTAAGGAAGCAGTTGAAGATGCTTCTTTTGCTCACGAAGGTGGCCTCAATAAAGCTTATATCGGTGCTGCTCCTGAACTCACTCTCTTCGTGCTTAAAGGTGTAATGCCGACGGTGGCCGTTAAAGCGCTTGCTGGAGCTATACAAAAAGATGAGCTCGCAATTCCTGCTCGTATCAAGGTTGTTGATGATTTCGGCACGATTACTGGCGAAACCGATGGAAAGAAAGTTTATGCAGTCCTCGCCGATCCTCGCGGTATCAAGCTCTGCAATTCTTACAACGTAACTCGCGGTGCTGAAAACGCAGAAGGCGACGCTTACAAGCTGGTCCGCCATTTTAGTGAGACAGGCTTCGTAAGTAAATACACGTTCGTTCGCGTATTCGAAGGCTAACGCGTAAAAGAAGGCTAAAAATCGCCTAAGAAACAGGCAAATTTCAGGCGAAACTCTAACAGACGATAAATTATTCATCTCGAAGGCTTCGCCTCTTTTTTGCCTAATTCTCTGGCAATAAAATACTAATAAAGGAGACAATAAAATGGACACATGTAAAAGAATGTGGAGCGAGAATCAAGTTGCTGAAATTGCGAAAGAGAACGCTGCTCCTGCGAAGTTATATATGCACAGCATCAAGTTCGAAGGAAATCTTGGAGCAGCTGCATCGGACGGTTCAATTAAGACAACGGTTTATAGTTACTCGAAAGAACCTTTTACTTTTAGCACTTTAGGCAGCTATTTGAACGGCGTTGAGATTCCTGCATATGGTAGAGTAAAAAATGAAGATTGGACGGATTGTATTGGAATTCCAAATTCGATAATTATCGGCACAACATATACTTTATATTGGTTTAAGTTTTCCGACAGTTCGATAGCAATTACCGATGCTACGACAGGCGAAATAACGGATACAGTAACGGAGGTATAATTATGAGAAGAATGCCGACAGGCGAACAAATCGATAAAATAGACCAAGCTTATTCTCTCTCTGTAACAAACGAAAAAGATATAAGCACACTCGATGGACAGGTCGCTGATTTACAGACACAACGTGCAAATAAGACAAGGAACGACAGGTTCGGAGAATTATATCTACACAACTCTTTATTCGAGCAAGAACACAGTAATCGACTCCATTACGGACTTAAAGACGATGTTAAATTTGAGCGCTTCTGAAACCTATCCTGCTCACGGAACAGTTAGTGGAGGACAGCCTGCTCTCTACTTACGAGCGGTTGGAGCAAACCTTTACGTTGCTTATATGACAGGTTCTTTAACTTCTGAAACACTCTCTTCTGGCGTCGTAAGCGATACGATAAAGACTATCTGAGTGAAACTCTCGAAG
>OIZL01001747.1_pt1 | contig 11041 bp, 10 predicted proteins | sample 1588541 | NCBI WGS metagenome assembly OIZL01 (sample SAMN03283285) | human gut metagenome | biome: human-associated habitat; material: feces | host: Homo sapiens | place: Peru | collected 2012 | reverse complement strand
GGTATGGTAACATGAAAGACTACAGAAAGAAAACCAATGATTATGAATACATAATAACATTTAACGAGAAATCGCATCAAGTTAATATTCATTTATGCAAGGATGGTGAGAGATATATACCAGAAATAGCCAACTCTACTGAACAAAATACGATAGGTATTGACGTTAATTGCAAACATAATTTGTTCAGCTTATCCAATGAGACTACTTACGATTACGATAGGAAACTTGTTAATGATTTCTGTAAATTGTCACTTGAAATAGACAAGTTGAAAGAAAATGATAAAGAATATGTCATGATTGAAAGTAATCTAGAATATTTAAAAAAGTTTGTAGATTTAGCTAAAGAATATAATACTACTGTTGATAATCTTAAATCTATAAATAAACTTAATAGTTCTATGCTTAAGATTAATCAAGAATTATTAGTACCTAAAACATCTCAAAGTAATTCTAATAAAACATATACTGTTAAAAAAGGTGATACTCTTTGGGATATAGCTAAAGCAAATAATACAACAGTAGACAAAATTAAAAAAGCTAATAATTTATCTTCTGATAATTTGTCTATAGGTAAAAAATTGATAATACCATAATATTTAACTAAAATTGTAATTAAAAATATGCATAATTTAGTCTGCATATTTTTTAATATAATTCTTTACATACTCCTTCATCTGGTATATAAAAGCAATGATTTTTATATCTTCCTGAGTTTCTTTGTTTGAACCATGTACTTTTGCAGTCATCTTTACCGCTTGGAGCATAGAACCATAAAGCATGTGTTGCGGGAAAATAATATTCTCCTTTCAAAACTCTTTTTGCTAGATCTTTTTCTTTAGTAGTAGCACTTCCGGAATAATATAATGAACTATTTCTTCCTACAAAACCACCTTTTTTAGCATCAACTACATCCGAAATACTTTTTAAGTTCTTGAAATCTAAGCAATCAGCAATCGCTCTATTAACTACTACATTTCCAACCATGAGCATACCTAAGTCACCTTCAGCTAAAGCTTCAGCTCTCATTAATCTTGCGATTTTATCTAGTTCTTTAGTATTATAATTTATTAGCATAATATTCACCTAAAATATTATATGTAATACTAACTTAAATGTAGATTTTGAGTTATATTTTTGATAGAATATATTATATGAAGAATATAAAGGTAGTTATTTTGTCAATATTGTTATTTAGTATTTCTAATTATAGTAATAATTTAGAAAATGTTTTTTATGATATAGTTAATTATTATAATTCTGGGAATAGTGAAATATATAAATATATTGATATGAATAATGAAACTATGTATAAAAAGTTTAGAAGTAATATTGGTAAAGGAAATGTTGAAGTAGTAGGTAATATTAATTATAAGAATGATGGCGATAAATATATAATTGGTACTTTAATGAGTGGCAGTGGTAAAATATATAATTCTAGATGGAGTTTTAATGAGATGTTTATTACATATACTTTTGTTAGAGATGATAATAAAGATACTTATATATTAGTAGATACAGATTTTTTCGATAAGTCAGGTATAGATGTTATAAGAAGTTCATATAGTGATTTATTTATTAATGCTCTTACTATATCATTTTTGATATTTATGATTATGCTTTTGGTATCATATAAGATATATAGAAGAGCATTAAAAGATAATGAGTAATTATTATACATAACTTATAATATTTGTGTGTAAAATAATTAGTATTTATGCTTATAAAAATACTTTAAATTATTTATTAAATCATGATATAATAGTGTTAATTTGATTTAATTTAAAGTATTAAAATTGAGGAGAGAAAAATGGAAGGTATAATTAATAGTATTATAGATTTATTTTCAGGACTTGGTAATCTTAAGTTTGGAAAAGAATTAATAGTTTTTATTATTTCTTTTTGCCCTATTCTTGAATTAAGAGGTGGTTTAATAGCCGCATCTCTTTTGAATATGGATCCTGTCCGTAGTTATATAATAAGCATTATAGGAAATGTTTTACCTGTTCCTTTTGTGTTATTATTTATCAATAAAATATTATTATGGATGAGTAAATCTAATGTTAGATGGATGTATAAAACTGCTAATTTTCTATATGAAAAAGCAGAAAAGAATAAAGAAGCAATCAGTAAATATGGATATCTAGGACTTACTTTATTTGTAGGTGTTCCACTTCCTGGGACTGGAGCTTATACTGGATGTCTTGTAGCTAGTGTATTTAATATGGATAAAAAGAAATCATTTTGGTGTATTTTACTTGGTGTATTTATGGCTAGTGTTATTATGATGCTTGTATCTTTTGGAATACTTAATAAAATTATATAATATATGATGTTTTGAGAGGTTTATATGAATAAATTAGCTATAATTATATGTTTAATTACTGGTTTATCTTTTTTGATAGGATATATAATTAATAAATTAATAAAGAATAAAAATAATTTAGAGTTTTTTTCTATATCTTTTGCTTTTGTTATACTTATGGGGTTATGTTTTTTTGATTTGTTACCTGAGTGTATAGAAAATATAAATAATATATTTATTATATTAATGTATGTGGCTTTTGGTATTATATTTCTTAAATCATTTGATTATATATTACCTCATCATGAGCATTCAAGTGATCATTTACATGGCGAACATATAAGTTTAATTACTTTTATTGCTATTTTTTTGCATAATATATTAGAATGTTTTTTAATATATATGGTTAGTATAAGTAATATTAATAGTGGTATTTTAATGGCAATAGGTGTTATGTGTCATAATATTCCGCTTAGTATAAGTATTAACACATTAAACTCTTCTAATAAAAAGAATATCATTATGACATTTTTATTGGTTGTATCTAGTGTTATTTTACCTATAATATTTGGAATATTTAATATAAATATAGGTAATAATGTAATAGGTGCTTTAACTGGTGTTACTTTAGGTATGCTTATACATATAACTTTATTTGAATTATTATGTGAGGTTAAAGAAAATTATAAAAATAAATATACTATATATGGTTTAGTTTTTGGAATAGTGTTTTCTATTTTGATATTTTTGGGGTAGAATATGAAGAAAATTAAGATTATATATGAAGATAAATATATTATAGTAGTTAATAAAGATAGTGGTGTTCTTAGTATTGGAAATGATAAAAATCCTTATGATTCGTTATATTCTTATGTTAAAGATTATGTTAAAAGTAAGAATAAGAATAATAAGATATTTATTGTACATAGGTTAGATAAAGATACTTGTGGTTTAATGGTATTTGCTAAAAGTGAAGAAGTTAAAATTAAACTTCAATATAATTGGGATAATGTTATTCGTAAGTATTATGCGGTTGTTCATGGAAATATTTCTTCTTATATGAATATTGAAAGTTATTTAAAAGAAAATAAAATGCTTTATACATATTCTAGTAATAGTGGAGATTATGCTCGTACCGAAGTGTTTAAAATTAAAAGTAATAATAAATATTCTTTAGTTGATATTAGGATATATACGGGAAGAAAGAATCAAATAAGAGTACATTTAAGTGAAAATGGTTATCCGATAGTAGGGGATAAAAAATATGGTGTTAAAGATGGAAGTAAAACAATGTTTTTGATGGCTTATTATTTAGAGTTTATTCATCCAGTAACTAAAGAATTATTAACATTAAAGTTAGATATACCAAACAATTATTTAAAATATTTTAAAAGTAGAGATTAGCGTTTCTCTACTTTTATTAGTTTTGCATGTAAAACTACTTTTTGTTTTTTGGTATAACATGTTGATAAAGTTAATATTTTATCTTTTTCAGTTACATTTGTATTAAAATATAATGCTGTTCTATTTTTAATAGTTTTTATGAAATCTTTATAATCATTATCAGACTTAAATGATGTTGTTATGTAATATGTTTCTGTATTAATATGATATACACTAAATACTTGCCATAAAGTGTTTTCTGTTTCTGTTGATAGTTTTATAATATGATTATTTTTATCTTTGTACCAATCGTTAGTTAATATATTTTTTAATGAACCAAACATTGTTCTATCTTTTCTTGCATGTGCATAAATTATTGTATTTTTACCAAAGTTATTACTATCATTTCTATAATCCATAAATACCCAGCCAGCATCAGTATATTTTTTATCAAAACTATGTGTCAGATAGTAACTATTATCTTTTGTTTGAACTACAGGATAATTAATATTAGTACCACCTACTTGAATCCATGCGACTGTATCATTATTTCGTTCTTTTAATTCTTTAAAATCAACATTAATTAGATTCATTTTTATATATGACCAATATATGCTTTTTGGTTTTTCTTCTTCACTATTAATTATTTCAGTTGTTTCTTCATTGTTAGTTTCTGTAACTACATTTAAATCATTTATTTCATTAATAATTTGTTCTGATTTTATATTATCTTTATTCCAATTTATAAAGTTTTTTAATGAGTATATAAAAGTTGTTATACTAAGTAAAAGTATAATTGTTAGTATTACGTTTTTCCATTTAACTCTTTTAAGTGAAAACTTTTTCTTTTTCATTCTATCTCCTAGAAGTATTATAATATATTTTTAAACATTTTACTAACAATTAATATTAAATTATTTATTAATTTTTTGCTTTTAATCCAGTTATTGTTTTTTCAGTTCCGTCTTCATTTGTGATTACTTCTTTAGTTGTGATTATTCCTTTAGGTTTATTAAACTTTTCACCTTCATTAACAATTCCTTTTACTATTTTTGATTGTATTTTAACTCTTTCATTAAATGATGTGTTATTTGTTATATAGTTCTTTTTATATAGTTCATCATATCCGTACCATATAGATATAGTATGACTTTTAGTGAATGTTACTGTCCATGAATCTCTTACTACTGAAGATGGTAAGTGTAGTTTTTTTAGTGCTGTTTCATCATAACTACTTGTTCCTGTTTTGGTAGCTATATCAGTACCTTTGATTCTGGTTTTACTACTTGTAACATTTTTTAATATATCTGATATTATGTATGCGGTTGTTTCTTTCATAGCTCTTCTTGATATATATTTTCTTTCTTGTTCTACCTTTCCTAGAGATGATTTATATATTATTTTTCTATATGAGTGAGGTTCGTTATATATTCCTCCATTTCCAAAAGCTTGATATGCTCCGGCTAGAGTTATTGGACTTACACCAGTGAATGCTCCGATTGAATGTGCTTCATTTATATAAGTATTATTTTTATTTAAATATTCTGGTGTTATTCCAAGGGATGTTACAAACTTATTTATATTACTATTTTTAACTCTTTTAAATGCTTTTAATGCACATGTGTTTCTTGATTTAACTAGGCATTCTTTTAAAGTTAATGTTCCTAAATATTTTCCATCTATATTTTTTATATAACCACCATTTGTGTATTTTACTTTAGAATCTTCAAAAAGAGTACTTGATGACCATCCGTTATATTCTATACCTGGGCCATAATCGAATAATGGCTTTGCAGTACTTCCTGGGTGTCTTTTAATTCCTGTAGCGTAGTTTAATGATAATTCTGTAGTTTTATTTCTACCTGCGCCGACTGCGATTATTTCACCATTATCATTATTTATTACACCTATACCTACTTGTACTTTATCATCTTTGAAATTGTAATTTTTATAAAAGTCATTAATTACATCTTGACTATCTCTATTCATTGTTGTGTAAATGTCCATTGATGTTTCGTATGGATTTATATTTTCTTTTTCTATTATTTCTTCAACTACTGTATCTATGAAACCTTGATATGGACTTAAGTTTAGGTTTTCTTTTCTTACTATATCTTCTACATTTATATTTTTTGCACATTCTGCTTCTTTTTCATTTATGTAACCATGTCTTAACATAAGGTCAATAATTGTATTTTTTCTTATATTAGCATTTTCTGGATATAGTATTGGGTCATATTTACTAGGTGCTTGAAATAATCCTGCGATAGTTGCTGCTTCTACTAGTGTTAAATCTTTTGTGTGTTTATTAAAATATGTAAGTGATGCTTGTTCAACTCCATAAGAACCGCTTCCTAGATATGGAGCATTTACATAAAACTCTAATACTTCTTTTTTTGAATAATTTTTATTTAATTTAAATACTGATATATAAATATCTTTAAACTTTCTAATTATACCTTCTATTCCTTTTGAATTAGTATTTGTGAAAGTATTTTTAGATATTTGCATACCTAGGGTGGATGCTCCACCATTATCAATACCTCTTAACCAGTAAACCGAAGCTTTAAAAAACCTAGGTGCATCAAAACCATTGTGCATATAAAATCTAGAATCTTCTGCAGAAACTATAGCGTCTATTAAAACTTCACCTATGTCATCATAAGAAATTACTTGCCTTTTTTCTGTACCAATTGTTGTTATTAGATTAAGATTGTTATCATATAAATTAGATGATTCTTTTTTATAAAGTAATTCTTTATCAAAACTAGGGGCTGTTAAATAAATATATATACTAAAGCCGATAAATACAGCTAAAAAAATATACATTAAAGTAATAATTGTATTTAGAATATAATTATGTTTTTTTGATTTTGTTTTTTTTAAATTATCTTTATATTTTTTACTATTTAACTTTTTCATAATACCATTATTAGTATTTACTTATATTTAATATATTATTCGTTGTGTATTAATTTTTGTTTAAGTTTTTAGTTATGAGTGATATACTTATTTTGTGAATAGTATGAATAAAATATATAATAAAATTAAAAAGTTTGTTTTTGATAATAAGAAATCACTTATTATATTATTTATAATATCATTTTTAGTATACGGGTATGCTGGGTTTAATAGTATATATAATATAGATGGTATAGATGATTTGTTTGTTGGTAGTGAAATGAGTGATTACCATAATTATTTATCTGTTGGTAGATGGGGATGGGCTTTGATTGGCTTTATATTTGATTATTATCCTTCTACATTTTTATGTTTGATAATAAATAGTATTTTATTTGCTTTTTCTGGAGTTTTATTTGTTAAGACTTTTGATGTTAAAAATAAGATATTAGGCATTATTATAGCTGGTATTATTATAAGTTTTCCTGTTAATTTTATGATTTATTTTTATACTAGTCAGCAATTTATAATAGGACTTGGATATTTATGTTCTATATATAGTTTATATAAGATTAAAAATGCTAGAAGTTATAAGGATTATTTAATTAGCATGTTATTTATATGTTTTAGTACTAGTTTATATCAGATGTTTATAGTGATAATAGTATGTGGTTTGATTGGAATTATAATTAATGAATATATAGAGTGTAAAAATATTAAATTATTTTTTAAGAAATTAGGGTATAAAATAATTACAGTTTTATTATCGTTAATTTTGTATTACATTATTACTAAAATAGTTAATATGATATTTAATATATCTTTTTCTGATTATCAAGATGCTTCTTTGATGTTTAGTATTAATATTAAAGATATGTTTTGTGATATACCTAGATTATTAGGTAGAGTATTTCACCCTGATTTTGAGGGTGGATTTAATGTTTATGTTCATTATACGTTAATTATATTTTTATTAATAAGTATTATTTCTTTATTCTTTAGAGTTAAGACATATAAGTATTTTATATTGATTATATTAGTTATTTTACTTATATTTAGTCCTAGACTATTGATGATTTTTAAACCTAAACAAATATATCATTTATTAACTTTAATGCCTTATTCTATGTTATATGGGGTTTTACTTTCGTATTTAGATAATATTAAATATAAGAAAATTGTTAATGTTTTTACAGTGATACTTAGTATTATTCTTATTAATATGATTATTACTGCGAATAAGTATTTTGTTATGTCTTATAATGTTATGAATAGTAATTTTGCATATTTAAATAGATTACAAATGAGAATTGAAAGTACTTATGGATATAATCTTCTTCCTAAAGTAAAGAAATATTATATTTATAGGGATGAATGGGATTTAACTCCTCATTTTCCATATTCTAAAGCGTATAGTGATAATGCTGCGGTTAAATGGTCTTTTTTACATATGAAGGGTGATATTATAACTGCTTTTAATATACTTGGTATTGATGTTTTAGATGCATCTAAATATATAAGTAGTGAAGAAGAGAATGAAATAATTAATATGTTAAAAGATAAGAATAGTTATCCTAGTAGTGAAGGGATATTTATATATAAAGATATAGTTGTTATTAAAATGGAAAGTTTGTAATATTTGTGGAAAATAAATTATTATTTTGATAGAATGAAAGAGGTGATATGAGTGAAATGTGTTATTATATATAATCCTAATAGTGGTAAGCTTACTAATAGAAATAGTATGAATAAGATATTTAGATTATTTGAAAATTATAATTATGAAACTGAACTTATTTATACTGAATATGCTGGCCATGCTAGAGAGATTACACGAAAATTAAAAGATGTTGATTTATTAGTATGTGCTGGTGGAGATGGTACGCTTAATGAAGTTATTGCGGGTAATATAGAAAGAAAAGAAAAAATATTACTTGGGCATTTACCACTTGGAAGTGTTAATGATGTCGCTCATATGTATGGTATGACTTCTAATACACATAAAAATGTTTTAATGCTTCTTAATGGAACTATTAAAAATATAGATGTGTGTACTATTAACAAAAGTCCATTTGTATATGTTGCGTGTCTTGGAGCTTTTGTAGATATATCATATGCAACACCTAGAAAACTTAAAGAAAAATATGGAAGACTTGCTTATGCTATATATGCTATGCAACAATTAAGACAAAAACTAAAGTTCTTTAATATAAAATATACTGTTGATGGTGAAGTAAAAGAGGGAAGATTCTCATTTATATTCATTACTAATAGTAGTAGAATAGGTGGACTTAATGATATAGTTCCTGATGTTAAACTTGATGATAATATGTTTGAAGTATTACTTATGGATATTAAGAGTAAATGGGATATAATTAAATATGTACATTATATAACAAGAAGAAATATTAATAATATACCTGGAACTGTATATTTTAAAACTAATAATATTAAACTAGAGTTTGATGAAGTTCCACCTTCTTGGTGTATAGATGGAGATGAGATGGAACATAATGAAAAAACATTTGAAATTAAAATAAATAAAGATAACTATATGCTTGTTCCTAGTAAGAATGCTAGTGTGTTATTTCAAAATCAAGATGATGATATAGAGATGTATAATTAGAAACTTTATGTTTCTTTTTTTATTTATTGTATATTTTTTTTAAATATTTTATAATAATATATGTAAAATAGGAGAAGAAAGTATGATTAAAGTTATATTATTACTTGTTATTGGTTTTATATTACTTGTTAAAGCATCAGATGTATTTGTAGATGCGATTAGTTCGATTGCTACTAATCTTCATATGTCTAAGATGATGATTGCTCTTACTGTTGCTGCTTTTGGAACGTGTGCTCCTGAACTTGCTATATCCTTTAATAGTATTTCTAATGGAAGTGGTGATATAGCTCTTGCTAATGTAATAGGTAGTAATGTAGTTAATATATTATTAATAGTTGGACTTGCTGGGGTTATATCTCCTATTAAAGTTAAAAGTTCTGTTACTAAAAAAGAACTTCCTATATTACTAGTAATTACGTCTATGTTTTCTATTTCATTAACTGCTAATTATATACTTAAGGAAGATTTTATATTAGATAGAATATGTGGCGTTTTGTTTTTTATGTTTTTTGTTAGTTTTATAGCATATATAGTATCTGTTGTTAAAGCTAAACAAGGAATACTTGAAATGAGTAAAGCTAAATATAAACCTTTAACAAGTATTATTCTTGCGATAGTATGCTGCATAGTAATAGTTCTTGCTAGTGATTTAGTTGTTGATAATGCTAAGAGTTTAGCTACTATGCTTAACGTGAGTGAAAAAATAATTACAATGACCTTTGTTGTTATTGGTACATCTCTTCCTGAAATGACTATGACAGTTATAGCAGCTAAAAAGGGTGAGTTTGATATAGCACTAGGTAATATAATAGGAACTAATATATTTAATATAGGAGTAGTACTTGGACTTCCTTTGATGATATATGGTGGATTTACATCAAATCATTTTAATTTAATAGATGTTCTTGCTGTACATATAGCTGCTTTTGCATTATATTATTTTGCTCGTAATGATAAAGTTCTTTCTAGAAAAGAAGGGTTTATTATGATACTATTATTTCTAATTTATTATGCTTATATATTTTTACAATAGATATTTGCATTTAATATTAAAATACAATATAATTGTTATGGTGAAGTTTAATGAGTAGAAAAGATGGAAAACTTGTTAAAGATATAGATGGATTACATAATATACTTGCGTGTCTTAAACCAAATAGATGTGATTCAGATGTATATATTAATTTTAAAATAGATGTAACTAATTTAGTTAAGTTTGTTAATAAACATAAAAATGATAGTGAAAATAAACTTACTTATTTTCATGTTTTTTGTACTGCTTTAGCTAAATTGTTTTATGAGAAGCCTAAATTAAATAGATTTATATGTGATAGGAATACTTATGTTAGAAATGATGTTATTATATCTTTTATAGCTAAAACAGCTTTTACTGATAAGAGTGAAGAGGTAATGATTAATATTAATTTTGATAAAGATGATAATGTTTATAGTGTTAGAGATAAGATAAGTGATAGAGTTAATAAAATAAGAGATAAGAAGAATGAAAATAATAAAGAGAATACAAATAATGCTGTTGATAAGATAGGAAAGTTTCCTAGAATAATAAGAGTTCCTTTAGTAGGTATTTATAAGTGGCTTGATAAAAAAGGATTTCTACCGCTTTCGCTTATGAAAGATAATATATATTATAGTAGTGCGATAGTGAGTAATTTAGGTAATTTTGGTATAGGTTCTATTTATCATAATCTTACTGATTTTGGTACTAGTTCTATGCTTATTACTATTGGGCAAATACATAAAGATAAAATGATAGATAAAGATGGAAAAGAGTATATATGTGATGTATGTGATTTTGGGGTTAACTG
>OIZL01001743.1_pt1 | contig 11055 bp, 12 predicted proteins | sample 1588541 | NCBI WGS metagenome assembly OIZL01 (sample SAMN03283285) | human gut metagenome | biome: human-associated habitat; material: feces | host: Homo sapiens | place: Peru | collected 2012 | reverse complement strand
AGTATCATCATTTTTTTGGCAAACTACTTTTTTATTATCTGAAGATACGATATTATCTAAATAATTATAATTTTCATTTGCTTGAATATGTACTTCTTTAGATTTAACATTTATAAAAGTTTCTTTTTCTTTTACATTATTACAACCACATATAACTAAACATAACATTATTAAAATAAATTTTTTCATAAATTACCTACCTTAACTTTAATATTGACATATCATCATATAAATTATTTAAATTATATAATATTAAAACATTATTAATATTTTTACTTTTTACAAAATCACTTACACTTTTATTATAATATCTTAAATCAATTACATAAATATTTTTATAATGTGATGTTAAAAAAGGAATAAATGAATTTGCATAACTATTTTTTATAACAAGAATTGAGTTTTCATTTTCAAAATTTTCAATTTCTATTAAAGCATGATTATTATCTAAAAATAAAGAATACTTATCTTTTTTATCTAAATAATCATAATTATATAAACTATCAGTTATTTTATTTTCATTAACATAATTTATAGTTAATTTCTCATTTTTTAAAAATAAATATATATCATCACTTTTATCATAACTAAGCACTTTTGTTTGACTTGTTCCTTTAAAAGAGTTACTTACTTTAACAATATTATAATAGTTTTCATCATTGGGAATAATATTTTTGCTTTCCATATATTTTCTATATGCATAATATGCACCGAAACTAGTCCAGTGATGATCAGTTTTATAATACATATTTATTTTTTTATTATGATTTTTTAAAGTATCTATTACATTTATATTATTTGAATATATTAAATTACTATATAAATAATTTATATCATTTTCTTCATTAGTGTTAATACTTCTTTTAAGTTTATCACTATTAATATAAATAGAATCAGGTACTATCATAACATCTGTTTGAATATTTTTAGCAAAATCATTTATTGTTTCTATTATTAATTTACTTTTTTTTATTTCAACTTTTTCTGGTAATAAATAATCATCATTTGCTACATAAACTCCATTTATAAGAGTTTTTCCAGATAACAACTCAATTTTATTTTTTAGTTTTAATAGTTCATTTCTTAATGGTGCAATATCAAGTAAATAACTTTCAATATTATTTAAAGTAAATTTTGTTAAATATCTATTTTCAAATTCTGAATAGTCTTCTTTTTTCTTAAATACAAACATAACTGGATAAGTAAAAATCATAATACTTATTATTAAAAATATAATTTTATTTCTTTTTTTCATAAACTACCCCTTAAAACCTGTTATATAAAAATGGCTTAAATGAACCAGATATAATAAATGAAATTGTAATTATAAATAAACAAACATAAATAACTATTATTCCTAAATTTATAAATTTATTATTAGAAATTTTATTTTTTATAGTATCTGGAAGTTTTAAAATCATAAGTAAACTTAATATAATTAAAAATAAATTATCCCTTAAATAAAAGATTACTTCATAATTATAAAGTTTACCCTTAAACATATTTGATATAAATAAACTTATATCATTTAAACTATTTTGAGTAAATAATATATAACCAAATAATACAATAATTATTACATACAAATGCTTAAATATTTTAGGAAGCTTTTCTAAAAAATTATTTAAAACAAACTTTTCTAAAACTATTATTATTCCATAGTATAATCCCCATAATAGAAAATTAATCGTATTTCCATGCCAAATACCCGTTAAAAGCCAAACTATCATAAGGTTTCTTATTGTTATAAGTTTATTTTTTTTACTTCCTCCTAAAGGGAAATAAACATACTCTTTAAAAAAATTTGAAAGTGATATATGCCATTTACGCCAAAAAGAAGATATACTATTTGCTAAATAAGGATTATCAAAATTTTCCTCTAAAGAAATACCACACATTTTACCAAGTCCTAGTGCCATATTTGTATAACCTAAAAAATCAAAATATAAATATAATGCATAAATAATTAAAACAAACAAACATGATAAAAATGTTTTATTAGTTATACTATTAAAAGTGTTATATAAAATACTTAAATTATTTGCAAGTAATACCTTTTGAAATAAACCTGTTAAAAACCTATAAAAGCCTTTTGATATATCTTCAAAAGAAATATCTAAATTCCTTATATTTTTTGTTACTTCATTAAATCTTGTAATTGGTCCCATTAAAACATTACAAAATAGTGTAATATAACATAAATAATCTAAAAAACTTTTATTTGTAATTTTATTATGTTTTCTATCAAGTATGTAACTAATATTATTAAAGGTATAAAAACTTATCCCTAAAGGAAATATAAAATAGTTTGTATATTTAAAAAAACTTAAAAATAATATATTAATTATTACCAAAATATTATATGATTTTTGATATTTTTTTCCTAGCAACATAATATAAAAATAATTAAATAAAATAGTAAAAATTAATAAACAAAAATTAAATATTCCACTGTAAAGATAAAATATTAAATTGAATATTATAAGAATAATATATCTTTTTGCCTTTGGAAACAAAATAAATAATAGATAAAAAATTGGTAAAAAAAAGAAAATAAATAATAAACTACTAAAATTCATTAATTTATATATTCCTTTACTACATTATACATTTCTTCATTATTTTCAGATACTATATATATTAAATAATCACCAACTGATGTTGCAAGTTTATTTTTAATTAAATTAACAGCCTCTGGTGAATATAAACTACTTTGATTTTCTAATATAGAAAACATTTCATCCATATTATTTTTAACTTTATCTTTATTTTCTGGTTTTACTTTAATTAAAGCATAAAAATTACCATTTTGATTTTCACTTGATTTAATAATATATTCTTCCATTAAAGTTGTATCTTGATTATAAATACCCTCGAGTTCTTTATCACTCATAAGAGCCATATTTTGATATTTTTCATCAAGGGAAGTTGATGCTTTTTTCATATCAAGTGTTGATGCACTTTTGTTACAACCCGCTAAAATAATTGCAAGTCCTATAACCATTATAATTTTTTTTAATTTCATATTAATTTACCACCTTTCCTAAATCTAAATGTTTTATGTAGTTTATATATTTATTTCTTCCTTTTTCATTTAAATGAAAATTGCAATTAAGTTCATCAGTACATTCAAATAAACTTATATCTGCATATCCTTCATTATCCTTTATTTCATTTGTAAAATCAATAAAATTTATATTATTTTCATAACAAAATCTTGCTAAATAATAATTTAAAATATTAATGTTTTTTTGATTTGCTTTATTAAGTGTACCATCATTTATTGGAAATATTGCTGAAAATATAATTTTTGTATCCTTATAATTTACCCTAATATTATTATAAAATTTTTGAAGTTCTCTTACAAATACGTCTTTTTGCATATAAAGTCCAGCATTAATTCCAGGACATACAATTAAATATTTTGGTTTATATTTTGTAAGAGCATCATTTAAAACTGTATTTTGTCTATTTTCAAAAGTCTCAAAAGTCGAAGAATTTATTTGAGCAATGTTTAGATTATTTCTTGCCCAAGTTTGATAAGATGAAATATGTTTTCCTTTTAGATAAAGATAAGATGTATTTGAGTCCCCTAAAAAGATAGTATCGTTAAAATAATTATATTCTTTTTCTTCATAAGTTAAAGTCGTTTTAGTAAATAAACCTTTTAAAGTAAAATCTTTTATTGAGCTTGTTAATGCACTATCATCAAGAACTTCAACAGTTCTTATTACTTTTGCTTTATTATTAGAGCTATCCACAGCTTCATACACTACTTCATACTTGCCAGCTTTAGTTTCATCAATATTATTTGTTACTTTAATTTTACTAATAATATCTTTATCATAATTATCAGTTATTTCATAACCTGGTTCTTCATATTTATTATCTTTATTAACATAAATTATGTTATCACCCTTTAACGTAATTATAGGTTTTTCACTATCTACTACGTGAACATTTCTAATAACGCTTTTTTTTAAATTTAATAGATTCACTGTATATGTAACTTTATAATCTCCTAAAGAGGAATTATCAATATTATTTTTTACATTAACTTTTAAATTTTTACCCAAAAATGATGCTTTATAACCATTTTCAAAATAAGAACTATTTACATTTAAATAAATGTCTTTATCTCCTATTAAAATAATATTAAATAGAAAATTTATACTAATAAAAGTAACTAAAAATATAGCTATAATTATAAGTAAAAATTTATATTTTGTTTTTAATTTTAATTTCTTTTTCTTCATAACTACCCTATAAAAATAATACCATTTATATTAATTAATTTCAATTATTTTGAGTTTAAATATTCATTTAATCTTGTTTTTAAATTGTTATAATCTTTTATACCAATATTATAAATTTTGTCTAAAGATTTTTCATTAACTTTATTAAGACTTATATCAACATTTTCTGAAGGATAAAATGCAAATACTTTATTTTCATTACTTAGAGTTTCAATTATATTTAAAGAGTGATTATACTGTTTATATCTATTAAGCATTGCTTTTATAAAGTTTGGATATTTTTTATATTTTGTTTTTATAGTTAAAATTTCACCTTTATTAAATGGCTTTTTAGTATAACCTTTTTCTCTTGTTAAAATGACAATTATTTTGTCATAGTTTAAAGATAAGGCTTTTTCTATTGGTATACTATCAGAAATTGCCCCATCTAAATAATATTTATTATTAATTTCAACAATATTTGTTAAAAAAGGCATAGCACTACTTGCACGTAATACCTCAATTTGATTAATAACATTCGTTATTTCTATATATTCAGAAAAACCAGTTTCAACATTTGTAACTGTGGCTAAAAGAAGTTTATAATTTTTCTCATATTCTTTTTCATCAAATACTTCAAGATTTTTAGTAACATTATAATAAGCAAAATCTTTATTAACAAAATTACCAGTTTCAATTAATGATTTTTTACCCATATACCTTGGGTCTTTTGAATATTTTTTATTTATATTTATACATCTTTTTGCTTGTTTTGAATAGTAATTTGGGGCAATTATTGCTCCCGCGGAAACGCCAATGATACAGTCAATTTTAATATTATCTTCGATAAATTTATCCACTATTGCGGCAGTATACATTCCTCTAAAAGCGCCACCTTCTAAAACTAAAAGTGTTTTCATATTTCCTCCATTTCAATTATACTATTTTTTTATTAAATGTACATACTGTGTTTCATCACTAGCAACTATTTTATAGTTTGGATTTAGTGTATTATAATCGTAAAAAAAATCTTTATTTATATCAGTATATGATAAATGTTCATAAACTAATAAATTATTTTTTGAGGCAATATCTAAAATATCCTTATAAGAATATTTACTTTGCATTTCTTCGCCTGTACCTAATTCTAAAATTTTATTTTTGCTATCATACTTTTCATTTGGATAATCTATTACTAGGCTACTTTGCTTACACATAATGTTTGATATTTTATTTATAACAGCACAAAAATCATCTTTACTTAAATAGTAACTAATTCCTAAAAGTGATATATGACATTTTTTATTTTTATCAAATCCACTTTTTAATAAATCTTTCATTAAAAGCACTTTTTGCAAGTATGTTGGAAGCAAGATATTTATTAACAATAAGTTTAATAGGTTCACTTTCTTGATATTCTTTTTCAAAAAAATCAATACCATTTTTTAAATTATTAAAAATATTGTTATAATCATTTCCTAAAATATTCTTAGCATATTTCTCATAATAAATTTTAATATTACTTTTTTTTATATGATATGCTTTTACAAATAAGCACATTTTTGCCGTTAAATTTTCCATATTTTTTCACCTCTTATACTTAATTTTGTGGTAATATGAGTATAGAATTTAAGAGAAAACTTTTTATTTATTCCAAGGATTATTAATATCTGGATCAGTGGGGTCCCAACCTTTGTTTGGACTATTTATATCAATTTTTATACCATCAGGTTTTATTACATTATCTGGTAAAATTTCACTATCATAAATTTCTACAGGAGTTTGCCATAAAATATTATCATATATCCATTTAGCATCCTTTACAGCAAGCCTAATACATCCTAAAGATGCTTTTGTACCAAGTTTATTAAATTCTTCATATTCTAAATCATTCCAATAAGGATTATCAATTGTAGGCTTAGAAAAATATGGTACCGAATGAAAAAATATTGAACCAGTAATTCTTAAAGTATAATGTCCCCATACATTACCCACTAAAGAAAGTGTTTCATATTTATCAAGGGTTTTAAAATTACCTAATGGAGTAGCATCACCAGTTGAACATAACATGTTTTTTATTAAAGTATACTCATCGCCGTCCTTTTGATAAATTAAAACTACATTAAAAAACCTATTAATTTTAATATAATATTTACTATTTGAATTTATATTTATAGTATTTTTCTTTTGCACATTTAAAGTAAAATCTTGTATTTCTGTGTTATTTGATGAGTCACTTGCTTCATAAAATAAATCATATTTACCCTCTTTTGATATATCATAATAGCCTTTAACCAAAACATTTATTCTTTCTTTTGAATTATCTATAACTTCAATATTTTTTAATAAATCTACATCTTCATTTTCATAAATTGTAATATCTTTTACCCCAATTATTTCAGGTTTTTCATCATCAATTACACTAACATAAACATAAGCATGTTTTTCTTTTTTAAAGTAATCTAATATAATTAAATTAATTTTATTTTTACCTAATTTAAAAAAACTTACAGTATTATCTTTAATTTTACAATTATGACAATTTAAAAATTCATTATAATTGTAATTTTCATTTATATGTAAATCTTTTGTTACCGTAATGTTATATTTATAATATTTAGTATAAAATAAATATCCACTAAATAAAAATATTGATATAATAATTAATCCTACTACTACTTTTTTCATACTTTAATAATAACATAAAAATAATGTTTTTTATATATAAAATGCGGCCTGTAAAAAGGCCGCTCAGGGGGTTTTGGTTTGACCATCCAACATTATATTCGTTAGAAAGAAGGTCAACGCATAGGGATTTTATTGTCCTATGCTAATTAAATAATAATATTATTTTTTTTAAAAGTCAATAATTTTTATATTACTTTACTTAATTTTACATTTAATCTGTAATATTAAAATTATTTATTAGATTATTATAATATTCATTATCTAAATATTCTTTTGTTTCTAAAAACTCTTTTGTATCTTCAATAGCGTATGTTAATATGTTATAATCATTTTTTAAATTAGCTAGTTTAAATGACATATCTCCATGTTGTCTTGTACCAAATAAATCACCATGTCCACGAAGTTCAAAGTCTTTTTGTGAAATATAAAATCCATCATTACTTTCTTCCATAACTTTTAATCTTTGACTATCATAATCACTAATTAAAAAGCAATAACTTTGTAAATCATTTCTACCTACTCTGCCACGAAGTTGATGAAGTGTAGCAAGCCCAAATCTTTCAGCGTTAAAAATTGAAATAACTGTAGCATTAGGTACATCAATTCCTACCTCAATTACAGTTGTTGAAATTAAAATTTTTATTATATTATTTTTAAAGTCATTCATTATAGCATCTTTTTCACTTGATTTCATCTTACCATGAATTATTTCAATTCTAAATGAATTATTAAATGCTAAATTAAGTTTATCTTTTAATTCTTTTACACTAGATAAATTATTTTCTTCATTTTCTTCGACAAGTGGTGATACTACATAAACTTGATGATTATTTTTTATTTCTTCATATATTTTTTTTAATACTAATTTAATTTCTGAAAATTTTAAGTTTTTAGTTATAATACTTTTTCTACCATTGGGTTTTGTTTTAATATATGAAATATCTAAATCTCCATATATAGTTAATGCATAAGTTCTTGGTATAGGTGTCGCGGATAAATATAAAATATCTGGGCACTTAGATTTATCCTCTAAAGTAAATCTTTGATTAACACCAAATCTATGTTGTTCGTCTGTTATTACAAGACCTAAATTATTAAATACATTATTTTCATTTAATAGTGAGTGAGTTCCTATAAGTAAATCTATTTGACCAGTTTTTACCCTTTCATAAATTTTTTCTTTTTCTTTTTTAGTCATAGAACCAGTAATAATTTCTGTAAAGATAGAATATTTATCTAATAATTTTTTTATACTATAATAATGTTGAAAAGCAAGTACTTCCGTTGGTGCCATAAGTGTACTTTGATAACCCGCTAAAAAGTTTGCATAAATACTTATTACAGCAACAATAGTTTTACCTGAACCCACATCACCTAAAATAAGCCTATTCATTTTTCTATTTGAACTCATGTCATTTATTATATCTAAAACGGCTTTTTCTTGATCATCAGTAAGTTTAAAAGGAAGTAAATTTATAAACTCATTTATTTTTTCTTTATCAATACTCTTATTATTTTTTTCTTTTTTCTTATTAATAAATTTTAAATAGTTCATTTTAAATGAAAAATTAAATAGTTCCTCATATATCAAACGATTTTTTGCATGTATAATTTGTTTCATATTTTTTGCAAAATGAATATCATAAAGTGCATTAGAATAAGATGCTAATTTATATTTTTGAATATATTTTTCTGGCAAATAATCTATAATTTTTATTTCATTTATATTTGCTTTTATAATTTTTGATATAGTACTTGAACTAATACCTTTTACTAAATGATATATTGGTTCAACATCACCATTAGAAATATTAAATTTTATATCAGATACATTCATTATATTTTTATTAAATGAAAATTTACCTATTAAAGTTACCATTTTTCCTATTTGTAAATTATTTTTTAAAAATGCTCTATTAAAGATAACTGCATTAAATACTTTTCCACTCATGCTAGCCCTAAAAGATAATTTATTAAAATTTTTCTTTATATAACTAACCACTGGGTTTGATTCAATTAAAGCGCTTATTACCAAAGTATCATTTTCCCTTAAATTATCGTCAAAATTATAAATATTATATCTATATGGATAAAAATTTATTAAATCATAATCTGTATAAATATCTAATTTGTTTAAAAGTTTTGCTGTTTTTTCTCCTACTAAATGTAAATTTTTTATGTCCATATTTCCTCCATATTCATTGTAACATCATATTAAAAAAAAATAAATCAAAAAATAATGTAAATAAAGTGTAAATTCAATTGACTTTTTATTAGTTATGCTTTAGTATATTAATTACCAAATCACTTAAGAAGGCGATTTGGTGCTAGTATCACACTAGTCAACCCCTTTTTATTCTTTGAGGCCCTAAAGGCCTCGTTTTTTTTATGAAAAAAAGAATACTAATGAAGTAGTCAAGTAAAAATAGACACTTTATAAAAAGAACGTTCTTTTAAAACCCTAATTCAATTTTATATTGAATTGGGGTTTTATATTTTAAAGAATAACTTGGTCTTTCATTGTTATAATAGTAAATATATTCTTCAATAAGTTTAGGAACATCTTTGCAATGTTTTAAATCAAAATCAACAATTAATTCTTCTTTAATCCAACCATTTAATGATTCATTAACTGGATTATCAGTTGGTGTTCCTGCTCGACTCATTGAACGAGATATGTTATAATCTTCTAGAAGCTTATTATAAGCTTTAGACGAATAAACTGAACCTTGATCTGTGTGAAGAATAATCAAATCATCAGTTTGTTCTTTTTTTATGCGGTTTAATACTTGATTTAATCCATCATAATATGACCTTGTATCTCCTTTTCTAGATACTAAACCATATCCAACTATTTCTTTATTCCAAGCATCAAAATACATTGTTAATTCATAATATGTTCTGCCAACCCAAAATGCAGTCATATCTGAAACTATTACTTCAAATGGTCTTGATAAATATTTCCATCCATTCCATACTAAATTATTAAATTTTTCATGTTCTTCATCAGGTTTCTTCCATTGATAATGTTTCCCTTTTGACTTAATACCTTCATATTTACAACATAAATGAACATGGTTATCAGACCAAACTATACCATAATGTAATCTTGCATAAGCATTAATCCATCTATATCCATGTGATGGATGCTTTTCGTGTATCTCTTTTATTAATTTTATATCGGATTGTCTTGATATCATTTTTTCTGTTGGGTGCTCTTGTCTGTATTTCCATTTATAATATCCAGACCTACTAATAGACATATATTCACATAATAATTTAACTCCATATTTATCTTTATATTCATCTATTATTTTGTATTCTTGTCGAATGTAGTAACGAATTCCTTTTCGGCACCAACTCCTTTCACCATGTAACCTTTTTTTAATCGAGCAATCTCAATATCTTTCTTCATCAACTCTAATTCAAGTTCTTCTATTTTATTTTTTGGCTTTTTTAAATGCAATCCAGTACTTAAACTCTTATGTTTTCCAGTATTTGATTTTAATCCTTCAATACCTTTTTCTTTATAAGAATAATACCATTTTGATAATACACTCTTAGAAATATCATGTTTTTTACTCATAGTATGAAATCCATATCCATTATTAATCATTTCTAAAACTAGTTTTTCTTTTTCTTCTGGTGTTCTCATTATATTTTTACTCATATATTATCCCTCCTATATATATTGTAACAAATTAAAAAAGTAAACAGTTCTTTTTTTTATCTGTCTACTTTTATTGTATCACTTCAATCCTAGTACTTAATTTTCTTTGATATCTAAATCTTTAAGATCTCCACTTTCAGTTAAAACCTTATTAACCGCAGCTGTGGCATCTTTAATTTTATCTGAGCAAAACTTAGCAAGACTCATTGCCTCACTATATTTTTTTATTGCATTATCTAAATCAACATTTCCCGTTTCTAGTTCTTTAACAATTTGTTCTAAAGAACCTAAAGCTTGTTCAAAAGTTTTATTTTCCATTTTTAACCTCCATTACTTTTGCACTTATATTACCTTTTGCAAATGAAATATCTATCTCATCACCTTGTTTTAAACCTTTAATATTATTAATTACTTTATCAAAATTACCATCGATATCATTATAAACGGCGTTATCTACTGCTG
>OIZL01001742.1_pt1 | contig 11066 bp, 9 predicted proteins | sample 1588541 | NCBI WGS metagenome assembly OIZL01 (sample SAMN03283285) | human gut metagenome | biome: human-associated habitat; material: feces | host: Homo sapiens | place: Peru | collected 2012 | reverse complement strand
CGCACGAGAATCGATTTTAAGCCGTTTTTAAAAATCAGGCATATAGTTTTTATTGTCTGAAAAATAAGGCAAAATGCTGAAATATAAGGATTTGCGAATTTTTGAAAAAATAATCTAAAGTTATATAATTTTTTTATAAATTATTAGGTTAAAATAATGAAAAAAAATCCAACCAGACATAACTCAAAATAATGAAGCTTCAGAATCGAATTTAGGAGGTTTTTATAAAAAAGCAATGTAGTTTATTGTCTATAAAATATGGCTAAAACAAGCTTATAGCAAGGAATATCTAATTTTGAAATGGGATACTCAAAATGGGTATTCTATATTTTACTCCTACTCCTGTTTGCACAAAAGTTTCATAATAGTCCACTTTTGTGAACGATTATTACAAATGATATTGTTAAAAAAATATACTTGTGATATAAATAAATTATATTATATTTTAGAAAAGAGATAATTTATGAAATTAGTTAAAATTCCTGAAGATAAATATTACGATTATAGGTTACAAGCAATGTTTGATTGTTATAAATGGGATCCACAATTTTGTGATAATAATACTCTGGCTAATTATGTTTTAATATTAACTAAAGAAGAAAATGAAGAAGTAATAAAACTTACTCACAAACTAGACAAAGAAACTAGATTAGCAGAAGAATTTTTAAATAAAAATATTAAAATTGCTAAAAAACTAGCACTACCAAAAAAGATTTTAGAGCAAATACCTAAAATGCAAAGTTATGATAACACTAAAAATATTAGATTGATGAGATATGATTTTCATCCTGATATTAATAGGAAATGGGTTGTAACAGAAGTAAATAGTGATGTACCTGGAGGATTTGCCGAAAGCTCTCTATTACCAAATTTAGCACGTAAAGTTGTTGATATGCCTGAATTAGAATATACTTCATTTGGAGAAAAGATGGTAGAAACTATAAATAATAAATTAAAGAAAACAGGAACTATTATGATGGTACATTGCACTTGTTTTAGCGATGATAGACAAGTTATGCAATATATGGGAGATAGATTAGGAAAAGAAGGATATAAAATTATATATGGAGCTGCTGATCACATTAATTTTAAAGAAAAACAAGCATATTGTATTTTAGATAATAATCAAGAAGAAATCGATTTGATTTTTAGATTTACTCCTTTAGAATGGCTTATTCAAATGAAACCACGCAGATGGGATGGATATTTTAATACTCATACTATTTCTTGTAATCATCCAATTGCTATATATGCACAAATCAAAAGATTTCCATTTGTTTGGAATGATTTAAAAAAAGCAAATATTGATATGGAAACATGGAAAACTTTATTACCAGAAACATTGGAAGTTAAGAATTTAGGAGAAAGACAAGGTTTTATTTATAAACCTGCATATGGCAGAGTAGGAGAAAGAATTTCCATAAAAGAAGCTTGTAAAGGTAATGAATACGAAAAAATTATTAAAGATGTAAAAAAACATCCAAAACAATATTTAGCACAAAAAAAATTCGAAAGCCTTCCAATAAAAGGAGAAGCTGGAAAAGAATATCATGTTTGTTTAGGATCTTATATTATAGAAGGAGAACATGCTGGATATTATGCAAGAATAAGTGAATATCCAAGAATTGATTCTTATGCAGCAGATATTCCTGTATTAATTGAAAAATAGAGGTTAAAAATATGATAGGAAAAGAAATATACAAAATATATGCTCCTTATGCTACAAAATGGACTGAATGGATAAGACCAGTTCCTTTTGTGGCAATAGATACATTTAATAGAAAACCAATCTATAATTGGTTAGATAGAAAAGTAATGTTCATAAATCAATATGAAAAAGATACTGCTATATTCATAGATCTGCCTGGTAAGGAAAGTATAGAATTAGGTATAGGCTTAGCTCACATTGGATATAGGCCAATACCATTATTTAACGGAACAGATGAACAAATTGGTTCTCAAGCGACAACAGATACATATATAATTGAAAGTGCTTTGATAAATGGTAGTGAAAAATTAAAAAATATTTCACTAGCAAACAATGCAAATCCAGCTTTTTTATTGGATAGTTCACGTACTAATAGATATAGAGATAAAGAATCTATATTTGATAATAGTTGGGATTTGTATAAACAAGATATTCCAACATTCAAGTATTTTAAAGAAAATGGGATTTATAAAATAATTGTAGTAGGAAATACCATTCAACGAGATTTAAGGAAAATTTTTTTTGAATTTCAAGATGCAGGAATAGCAATCTATTTAACAGATTGCTATAAAACAGCAGAAAAAATTATATTGAAAAAGACATTAAAAGAACGTTTAGAGAAAGAAGAATTATAGAAAATGATAGAATTTAAAAATAGAATAGTACAATTTGGTTTTGGAGCAGTTGGCAAAAGTTTTTTTGAAAAAATCTCTAAAGAAATTAAATTTGATAAAGATAACTATTTTATAATATCTAGAGATAAACTAGAATATACTTTTTTTCTAGAGCTTGGTGGCAAAGTAGGAAACTTTATTGTAGCAGATATAAATAGGAAAAACTTTAAACAAATATTTTCGAAATATCTAAATGAGGAAGATCTATTAATAGATTTTGCTGATGGAGTTGGTACAAAAGATTTCGTAGAATGGTGTGCTTATAATAATGTAATGTATCTAAATACAGGGGAAACAGATTGGGATGATAATTGGTATAACATTTTCGAAGAAAATTTGAAAAAAAACGAATTGAGAGACAAATTAAAGCAAAATATCAATGCAAATAAATGCCCTATAGTATTACAACATGGCAATAATCCTGGATTAGTATCACACTTTGTGAAAGCTGGAGTTGAATATATAGTAAAAAAACAATTTAAAAATAATAAAAAATTAAACACATTACTAAAAGAAAATAAATTCAATGAAGTTGCTAAGGAACTTGACATAAAAGAAATTCATGTTAATGATAATGACAATCAAGAAGTGAAAGATAAATTTGATGAAAATAAGTTGTATAGTACATGGTCTATTGATTCATTTTTCTTTGAAATGCTAAGCGAAGCTACAGCTAATATTGGAACAAATGAACAAATAGATTATGAAAAAAAATGCAAAAAAATAGATTTTAAGAATGGTTTTTTAGAATTTAAAGATTTGGCTATAGATAAAGTAGGAAAAACTTATTATCCAAAAGGAAAATTCGAAGGTTTTTTAGTGCCTCATGAAGAAACTATTACAATTGCTAAATCTCTAGAAGTAAAAAATGGGGAAGAAGTTATTTATAGACCTACAGTTATGTTTTTATATTCTCCTTGCAATTTTGCAATAAAATATTTAAAAAGTGCTAGAGTAAATGATTATTTGAATCCTGATAGTACTAAACAGCAAAATATAAAAAATGAAATAATTAGAGGATTTAAATATCCTAAAAGAGCTGAGATATTATACAAAGAACAAATAAAAAATGGAACAGAATATGTTGGAATATTATTGCTAGGTAGTAAGTTCAAGCCAGTATGGATAGGAAATAGAATTGAAAAAAATTTTTTATACAAAGATAAGAAATCATCATTTTGGCAGACTCCAACAATTACTCCTGTAGCCATGTCTGCATTAGCCGCGACTTGTTGGATGATAACAAACAAAGATAGAGGAGGAATATATTTTCCAGATGATATAAATGAATATAAAGAAATAATTAATTTTGCAGAAAAGTATATTTCTAAAACAATTTATAAAACATTTAGTACGAAGAAAATAGAAAAGGAATTGGATATTAATCTAAATAATTTACAACTTAAAGATATAATAAGTTAAAAGAAGAGTAAGTCATAAATACTCTTCTTTTATAATATTAGTCTATAATTAATGGCCTCCGCCACCACCGCCGCCTCCGCGGCCGCCACCACCATAACCATGTCCGCCAAATCCGCCTCCTCTTGAAGAGGTATGTATTGAGCGTCCGAATGATCTAGATGTTCTATGGAAACTGCTTGAATAAATATAGCAATGATGATTTAATATTGGACTACTATTAATATTTAATTCTATAGCATGAATTTTTATTGCTTTAATCACTTTTTCAGAAATCCCAAAAGCAGTTGCATAAATTAAATATTTTTCCCATAATACTAAATCATGAACTTCTTTTTCATTCATTAAAGTATCACTATTTAAGAAATTATATAATCCATACCATTTTGCTTGCTCATTTGCACCATATTGTGTAAATAGAACTGCATTACTTGCTTTTGTTGTTAGATAAATATATTTCCACAAACAAACAACACCTAGAATTGTATATGCTCCAAAACTTAATGCCATAGGAGTAAAATAAGAAATTCCATTTACAAGAAGTAATAAAATCAATCCCCATGTTAAACTTGTTTTTGCACTTTTATTAAGTTCTTTTTGAGGAATATCATAATTTGTTTCTTGGAAATATCCTTGTATAACACCACTTTCTAAAGCGGGTTTCTTTTCAATATCTTTTACAAAAGCATTTGTATATTCATAATCATTATCTATACGACTTTGTAATTGATTAATAGTAATTGAATTATTATAAGTTCTAGAATGTCTTTCTAATAATTCAAAATATAATCTTTCTGAAGTAGTAAGCTCTTCTAAAGGACAACCAATATTTTCATTTATTGTTGTATATATATGATCTTGAGAGCCATCATCATCTAAATCAAAAGTTGTATAAGTGGTACGCAATGGTTCTATAGAAATTACTGTATTAAAGTTATCCCAATCCTTAGATTCATCTAATTTACTAATCTTTACATATTGCTTCCTTACTAAGCTAAGTAAAACCGCTGCATATTCTTCTTGTTTTTCTTTATTTTCATTAAATGGATCTTTCATAAATACTAATTCAGAAGCAAAGATAGGGTCTAGGTCGCTTGGTATTTCTCTAAAATATTCATAATCAGTTTCAGGTTTGTATAAATTGTATTTTTCTTTAATTTTTTTATATTTCTGTTTTGAATTATTGATTATTAAAACAGAAACAATAATAGAAGTTATTAGTAATATAGTTTTATATGTATTGAATTTTTTATTTTGTGTTTCATAATATTCATTTTCTGCAATACATTCATCTAATGCATTATCATATGTATAATAATTGTTTGGCGCATATTTGGTAAAAATGTGCTTGTCTTTACCATATGAAAGTAGACAAAATTCAAGATATCGATTATGATAATTAAATTTTAAATCAGATTTATCTAAATTAATTGAAAAGGTATGATATCCTGGATTAATAGTTTTAGATTCAGAATAAGGAAGTCTACTATTTGCAGTTCCAAAAGTATAAGCATGATATGTAGATGGCATTATATTATTTGGAATTAGAATTTGTGCTTTATATGAATTTAGCTTAGTAATTGTGTTTCCAGAATACATACTTAAATATAATTCAGAACAATCCTTATATTTTAGAGCCGCATTGTTCATTGAGTATACAATTTTAAAAGTCATTTTTTCTCTATATGTCCAAGGGATATATATTAACAACGACTCATCATTATCAGGATATCTTCCAGATCCTTTGCTGTGGTGCCAACGATATGTTGAACTTTGGGTATAATCATAATCTTCCCAATACATTTTTGAAGTTTCTTGGTAAGGAACTTCTGTACCATTATCTAGAATTTGTGTAACTGATTTAACATCATATGTTACTTTTACTCCATCAACATAGTCTTCTGGAAGTTCTCGCCACAACTCTTTATAAGTATTGGATTTTGAAGATGCGTGGACATCAAATGTAAGATATTCTGTAATTTCTACATTTGCTTTTCCATTAGGGTCATCATGTAATACGGCAGTATAATCAACATCTGTTAAGTTGCAATAATCATTAGGGTTTAAACTGAAGCCATCAAGTCCAAAGTCCTCCCAAGTATAGCCTTCAGATATAAATGATAAAACAAAAATAAACACAAAGAATAAAAAAGGAAGAGACTTTGCAACAACACCTTTTATCCACTTTTTTATTTTATTAAAAAAGAATTTTAAATATTTCATTTGTACCTCCACAATTCTTTTATTTATAAAAATTATATACAATTTATGCGTTTTTGTAAATAAATTGTATTAAAGCAGTTAAAATTTTTAATAATTATAAAAATTGAGCAGAGTAGGAGAGAGGGGCAGTTTTGAAGAATTAGAGATTAAAAAAATAATAAATATAATTTCAAAATTAAACTTATAATTCTGCAAAATATGAAAAATTCTATATAATAATTTTTACAAAACAAAATCATAAAACTAAAATATAAAATTAATATAAAAATTTTTATTAAATTAAAATTTCAGAATTTTGTGCAAAGTTTTAAATTTATAAAAATTTTAAATTTACGAACAAAATTTTCAAACATTTATAATTAATATTTTATAAATAAATTTTGAAAATAAAATTTTGTTTATAATTTATAAATTACTGATTTAAATTTTATTATACTAGCTATATAAAATATTTTAATTAATGGACGCATTAAAATCGTTTTTAAGACATTTTAATATTAAAGTCAACAAGTTAATCGTTTATAATTTGCTGCTAAAAATAACAATTACATATAATATTAGTAAAAACTTGTAAAAATGCTGATTTTTATAGACATTCAAAAAAATACAAAAAGGTGCCAAAAAAACGACGCACGAGAATCGATTTTAAGCCATTTTTAAAAAAGAGACATATAGTTTTGTCTGTAAAATAAGGTAAAAATAAGCGATTTGAAGGAGTTGCGAAAATTTGATAAAAATTTAAGAACTAATATAAAAATTATATAGAAATAATATTTAATTATAAATGAAAATTAAAATTACAAAAATTAGACGCTTTAAAATTAGATTTAAGACATTTTATTAAAGAAGTAATATAAAGTTATTAAATAAGAAGCTAGTACCAAGCGGATAGGTTTAGCAAGATAGTGGTAGTGGACACCGATAGAGGCAGTCCATATATTTTAAGCCTACTCCTTATTGCACAAAACTTTGATTTTGTGCAATGTTGTATTTAAAATATAAATTTATGTATGCTACATCTCTTCCCGCTCTTGCATTTAATCAAACGGATATTTTATAATTATTATCTCCTAAATAATTTTTTATATATATTTTTTAAATAATATTACATTATCTTCATTATCTTCAGTATTTTCTAGATATCTTTGTTTCTCTTTTTCTTCAGAATAAATTTCCCAATCAGAAATCGCTCTTTGCTTTATACAAAAAATTTTACAATTTACTGTTGCTGGATACTCATTTTCATAAAAATCATTATGAACATAATAAGGCCTATTCCTCTTTTTTTCAAGTTCAACCCAATTATACAAATCAATTTTCGCAAGTTGTAAACTTTTATAAGTGTTTAGATAATAAGGCTTTCCACCATTACACATAATATAAATACAATATTCTTTTTTATTTTCCATAATGTCACCTTAAATTTAAAATATATTAATATAAAAAAATTTAAATGTCAATACAATTTTTTTTATGCTTATTTAAAACGATATTGCCTTTTAAATCGTTTTTTGTATAAAAATAGCATAATATTATATTAACATTTAAATTTTCATTTGTAACTTTTAAATTTTTCATTTGTGACTTTATATATCATTTTTATTTCAAAGAGCTTCTAAAAGTTTATTCTCACCGGCATAAAACCGGTTGCGAATAAACTTTTTAGAAATCTCTCATAAGGAAATAAAAAATTATATTATATAAACACCAACTTTTTATAGAATAGTCTCAAAAATGAGACTGTCGGAGGGTGTTACTAAGAACCCTCCGAACAAAACTGATACAAAAGTGCATAATATTTAGGAGGTGTGAGGGCTACTAATAGTATGGTAAACCCTCCCTTATTTATTTTTGCTAGCTTATTGTAAGTATATGTTATTATGAATTTTGTGTAAAGGTTTCCCTTACGGCGCTACGCGACCTTGACACAAAAACCATAATAACATTTTTGTTGATTAAGGCTAGCAAGAATAAAAATAAAATAAATTATTTTTTATTTGAATAAAATTCTTCAAAATTTTCGTAATGTCTTTGAGAATAATTCTCATAATTTCTTTTTTTAGTATTTTTTTTATTTGTTTGTTTATTAGTATTTATTTGTGTGCTATTTTCTAGATGTCCGTATCCACATAGTGGTATCCAGATGGTGGTTTTGTATATCTGGATTAAGCACATATGGATACTCATAAATACTATATTCGTACTCAAATAGTCCCTTTTTATCTTTATATTTTTTTATTTCTAAATATTTATTTTTCTCTAATTCTTGAATAATACTCCTAATTGCGCTTATTCCTTCTTTGCTAATAGAACATAAGCCATTCAAAGAATAATCCCAATTTTCTGGTAAACTTAGCATAAAACTAAGCATTCCTTTTGCTTTAAATGATAAATTTCTATCTCTTAAATGATGATTACTCATAACAGTATAGTTTTGATTTTTTTCTATTTTAAATACTGACATCATAATCACCTCCTAATAAAAAAAGATACTAGTTTTATTATTAGTATCTTGTAGATTTATATAAATATGCTATGTCATTTATTATATATATAATTTCCAATAATATGTTAAAGTATAAGGTTTAAACGATGTTATATTATTAAATCTTCTTTCATAAGTTCCAACTGCTATTCCGTTCACGCTAGTTCATTTCCACTACGTAGCATTAAGCCATATAATAAATCAATTAGTTTTATTTGTTCGCCAACGGAAATATAAATACCAGATCCATAGCTTTTATTTATGGATTCATCGACAGTAACTAATGAATTTATATCTTCATTTTCAATAGCTATAATGCAGGTCATAATCTTAGTAATGGAAGCAATTAATTTTTGACTGTGCATATTTTTTTCAGATAATACTCTTCCGGAATCTAGATCCATTAGGACGTAACTACTGGCAGTATCTGTAGAGGCCTTTATATTAGGAATACTTATAAATAATAAAAGAATTATAAAGATAATTTTTTTCACAATATCACCTAGATAAGTATATGATAAAAAGGACGTGGTTAGTCCTTTTTGAGTAATAATTAAAATTATTTTCTCTTGGTAAATATTTTCTTGAAGGGGAAGAAGGATTTTTATTTTAGTATTATAATACTCACTTATTCAAATTTCTTTATCATTATTTTGGGTTACACCTACTATTTGACAAAGAGCCATTTTATAACACTTGAATACCTTAATCACATTTTTCTCTTTGAGGATCTATTTTTTCTGTAATACCTTTATAATTAAATACTTATTACCATTTTCAATATTAAATATTAATAAAATATAGTGGTTGTATGATGATATGGTAAAATATTTTTCTTTTTTCTTCCCATTTGCCATATCAAATTATCTAACTCAACAGAATTAATTTCTTTTCCTGCTTCTTTAAGTTTTTTCTTCATTAATTCAAGAGCATATAACATATTGGCTCTAATTTCTACTTCTATTTCACTGTTTGATTCTATTTCTATTTCATTATCAACTTTTTCTGATAACTCATCACTATATTCCAAAACACCATAGGTTCTAAGTGTCCTTGGAATACCATAATCTGCACAACCTAGCATATTATTTACGTTTCCAATGTTTTTATTTATAGTTTTAGACATATAAAATAAATCGTTTACAAGTAAAATTGCTCTTTTATTAAAATGAATTGTTTTTCCTTTATATTCACTATAATCATCAAAATATTTAAAATTATTAATTATATATTTTAAAAGTTCTGAATCATTTCTAATTTTAAATAGTTCATCATAAAATTTCTCTTGTTTTTTATATATGACACTAATTGTATCTGAGAATAATTTATATCTTGTTTCTATTAAAGATAATTCTCCAATTTCACTTGAAAAAATATCTTTAAATTCATCATAAGACAATTTATATAAATAATTTATATCTAAAAATTGCGATTTTTTTTCTACTACATCCAAAATTCTTAAAAACAATGCTTCCGAACCCTTAACTTCTTTATTATGATATATTACTTTATATTTAGGTTTTTGCCAAAAACAAAAATTAAGACTTTCTATTATAAATGCTAATAATATTTTTTCCTTTTCATCTAATTTTAAATCAAAATTAGAATACCAATGTTTATAATTTGGAGTTTCAAAATTTGCTACAAATTCATCTAATTTATCTTCATTTATCTTAACATAATTACTATTGTTAACTACATATTTTATTTCATCATAAATATTATACATTTTCATCCTCCCAATAATCTTTAATTGTTTTATAAGAAGAATCTAAACTTGGCCATATTTTTATAATCATTTAGCTAATGAATAAAATTATAGTATTTTATTTAATTGTTCTAGGATTTCTTCTTTGGTTTTGGTAAGATAATTATCTAGGTAATAAATGGTAGTATTAGTAATGGCTCCTAGATAGAAATAGTTTTGTATGGTATTGGGAATATCTTCGTTAAATAGTTCTAGAATGGTTTCATATAGAAATGATTTTAATAGTTTATTTGTACTTTTATTAATGATTAGATATTCTTTTAAATGATTATTTATATTTGTTATTAATTGTTCTGATATATATAAATAATAATATTTTGGCTTGATATTTTCATCATATGGGATTGTTTGAATATCTTTAGTAAGAATACTTAAGGTATATAATAATAATTCATATTTATCATTAAAATATGTATAAAATGTTGGTCTACTGATAGTAGATAGTTTACATATATCGGTTATTTTTATGGCGTATGTGATGCGAACATGGTACTTCTCACGGCTACATCGTTAGACAAACTTTCGAAAGACGGAGTTTTTCTGTTGAATAAAGTCAATGAGAATCCGGGTGTTACGCTGGCACTGTATTATGTACTGCCGCGTTCTTTTCTTGCGACGGCATTTTATCTGGTTTGCCGTAACGTGTATAAGATGCTAGAACGCTCCATGGAGAGAGCGGTGCAGATGAAGCATTTGGCATCCGTGGATGATATGACAGGGCTTTACAACAAAAATAAATTGCTGGAAGTTGAGAAGATATTTAAAAAATATAATAGTTATTTTTTTCGT
>OIZL01001741.1_pt1 | contig 11069 bp, 9 predicted proteins | sample 1588541 | NCBI WGS metagenome assembly OIZL01 (sample SAMN03283285) | human gut metagenome | biome: human-associated habitat; material: feces | host: Homo sapiens | place: Peru | collected 2012 | reverse complement strand
GTGGTTGGTATTTTAGTAGGTGCTGGTTTTACCGCTTTAATTCAATCAAGCTCAGCCTCTGTAGGTATTTTACAGGCATTGGCAGCCAGTGGAGTTATTGGCTTAGATGGAGCTGTATATGTATTGTTTGGTCAGAATATTGGTACTTGTATTACAGCGGTTCTCGCTTCAATTGGAACAAGCCGTGAGGCTAAACAAGCGACAGCTATTCACTTGAGCTTTAATATTATTGGTACAGTAATATTTACATTAGTATGTATGTTCACACCATTGGTATCTTTGGTGATTCATTGGACTCCATATAATGCGACAGCTCAGATTGCGAACATGCACACATTGTTTAATATTTGTACAACATTATTATTGCTTCCATTTGGAAAGTATTTAGCTGAGTTTGCGCAACGCATCTTGCCTGTTGAAAATAAAGAAACAGAAGATGTTCGCTTGTTGTATTTACAACCGCTACCTAAGTCTAAAAAGATGATTGGTGGTGCCGCAATTTCTGTAAAACAAATCAATGATGAAACAATGCACATGTTAGAGCTTGCGTATGAGAATGTAAATCAGGCTTTTGATCAATTGTTGCAGTTTAGTGATAAGACGGATGAACAGATCTACAAAAGAGAAGATACAGTCAATTACTTAGATAAAGTCATTAGTGAATATATTAGTGCGGCTTTGGCTACGCCAAACTTGAATGTGAATATTTCTCAAGCATTGTCTAGTTACTACTTGATGTTAGTGGATATTGAGCGTATTAGTGACTATGCCGTGAATATGAATCATCAGGCGACAAAACGTCTTCAAGGAGATATGACAATTTCGGAAATTGAAATTGTAGAGCACATGAAGAAGTTATGTGCGGATATGAAGAATGATTTGGAAGATGTAGAAGAGGCAGAACGTAAAGATGATGTGATTGATTCACTTGTATCAAGTTGGCGTGAAGCACAGATTCAAGCACTTAAACAACAGAAGTGTTCTAGTGAAGTAAGTATGATGTTGTCGCGTATTTTTACGGATTTTGAACGTATTAATGACCATGCGTTAAATGTATCTCAAGAGCTTGATAAAATCACAGTTGAGATTCCTGATTAATAAGCAGTTTTTCTGCTTATTTTTTTCGTGGATTTTGTTATAATCTGTGTATGAATATTGAGAAGTTATTAAATACAATTATTGAAGCCGGAAAGATGTTAGTGGAGAGTGGTGCGGAAGTCAATCGTGTCGAAGAAACAATGGTCAGAATGTGTCGTTGTTTTGAAGGCATTGAATATGCGGATAGCTATGTGACTTTAACGGGTATCATGTTTTCTTTGACGTATGACAATCAGACAATGACGCGTATTTGCAGGGTACATACGGGAGAGGTAGATTTAAATCGTATTGATCAAATTAATACGCTTTCTAGAAGAATTTGTTCAAATCCAATATCAGTGGATGAGTTAGCTAATGAATTGGATCGAATTAAGGGGATGTCTCGCTATACATTTAAAGAGACAATGCTTTTTGGTGCGGTTGGCGCTGCTGGATTTGGAATGTTCTTTAATGGGACTTTATTAGAAATTGTGATGTCCTTTTTTATTGGAATTTTGATTCGTTGTATCAGCTGTTTCTTGTCAAAACACAAACTAAATTCTTTCTTGAATAATGCGATATCGGCAGGATCTGCCGCACTGAGTGCGCAATTGATCCATCAAGTATTACCACAGACGAATGTGGATATTATGGTGATTTCTAGCTTTATGCTTCTAGTGCCTGGACTTGCGATTACCAATGCGATTCGTGATACGATTGCAGGAGATTATGTTTCTGGTGTCGCAAGAGCGGTAGATGCTTTTTTGTGTGCTATTGCCATTGCGGTAGGGGCTGGTTTTGTGATGTATTTTTGGATATAGGGGAATGAATTATGATATATGTGATTTTAAAAGCAGGAATCTCTTCATTCCTTGCTAGTTTAGGGTTTGGTTTCCTATTTAATATTAAAGGAAGAAATTTATGGCTAGCCGGTGTTGTAGGTGCCATTGGAGGTACTTGTTATAAGGTGGGACTGTATTTAGGTTGTTCGGAAATATTATCCAATTTCTATGGGGCTTTAGGTTTAGCCTTAGCCTCAGAAATATTGGCACGACAATGTAAGACGCCAGTCACAACATTTTTAGTTTGTGCATTGATTCCATTAGTTCCTGGAGGCGGTATGTATCGTACGATGCTTGCGGCCATTCGTGGGGATGCTCAAAACACACTAAATATGGGGCTTCAAACGTTGAGTATTGCGGGTGTTTTGGCTTTGGGAATCCTATTGGTTTCCACAATTATGCGTGTGTATTATCAGGAAAAGAGAAAATTTTTGTTACTATTCACCGATAATCAATAAAAAAGATAATCAACAAACACTTGTCAATAGGGCTTATCCCCAATTTTAAAAAAATTTTAAGACATCTTATGCGTGCGTAAGATGTCTTAAATGCGTTTTAAGCACCTTCTTTTTTTGATGTCCTTTTAATATTGTGTTTTATGAATTTGTTGTATCTGTGCTTATTCATGTGTTTCCTGGTGGTTTCTTATTTCTTTAAACAATTGGCAGAAGTCCTTTTATGGCTTGGAGTTTTCCACATCTTTCAGTTCAAAAAGTAGTGGTATGATATAGGTGGATAAAGGAGAATCGTATGTTGTATAAAGATAAACTTACATTGGATATTGTTTCGAAGCATAAGTCTTATTTCGATGAAAGACTGGTTGAAATAGTTGAAACTCTAAGAATTTCGGATAATAAAAAATCTGATGAAATCAAATTTCTCAAAGAAGAAAATCGTATTCTTATGAAAAGTTCCAGAGATGCTAAAAAAGAAGTGGAAGATATCCGTAAGGAAAATGAAAAGCTGATAAGAGAATTGCGTAAAATGAAAGAGGAAGTGGACAGGGAGACGGAAGAGCTCAAAAAGTCTTACGAAGAGCTTGAGAAACAAAGAAGACTTAATGAAATCATGAATAAAAAATTCAGAAGAATGAAAAGTTCGAATTCTACAAATTCAAACATGCCTTCTTCACATGATATACTTTCACATTCAAAGCCAAAAAAGAAAGTGCAGAACTCACGTGTTTCAACAGGCAGAAAACGTGGAGGACAGGCAGGTCATATTCTTCATAAAAGCTGTTTGACACCCAATCCAGATCAAATCATCTACAAATATGTAAATGAAGCACCATCAGGTGCTGTTACTGTAACAGATGACAATGGATATGTACTTTATTATGCAACACAGGAAATAGATATGGAATTAAAGAGTGTAGTGTGTGAAACACGATATTTGTTGTCTCCGCAATATGAAGAGTTGGATGATGAAACAACGAAGAAATATAAAATCAATCCGGTAACCTATACAAGTCATTTCAAATCTGTAGTCATATATCTAAATGAAAGAGGCACCATACCTTATAAGAGACTTTGCGAAATCGCAAATGATATCAGTAAAGGAACAATCCGTCTTCAGGAATCGAGCATCATAAAATGGGAAAATGAATTTCATAGAAAAAGTGAAGTTGAACGTGAAAGAATCAAAGAGGAGATTCTAAGTGAAAAGGTTGTACATGCGGACGAAACATCTTTTAAATTAGATGGAGGCACTGGGTGGATACATGGGATAACGAACCCGAAAGGCACCTATTTTATTGCAGAAAAGAAGCGTTCAGATGAAATCGATAAAATGATGGAAATACTGAGTGAATTTACGAATGTGCTCGAACATGATCATTTCAAAAAGTATTATAGTCTGGATCTATGCCAACACGCAGAATGCAATGCACACATAGACCGTTACTTAAAAAGTTGTATAGATTTTGATGGAAATGAAGCATGTCAAGAAATACTGGATACACTTCATGAAGCGTTGGATGAGAAATATGGCTTGCAGTCAAAAGGCATACAGGCGATGTCGGTTGAAAAGATAAATGAGTACAAGAAGAAAATTGTAGAAATTGCAGATGCAGAAATTGAAAAATACAAAAAAGAATGTCAAAACGATAAATACAAGCCTGATTACGTAAATCTTTTGAAAAGAATCTCAAAGTATGTAGATGAACACCTGCGTTTTATAGAAAACTTCGACGTACCATATACAAATAATGCAGCCGAAAGACAATGTCGAGCAATAAAAACTAAGAAGAATGTGTCTGGACAGTTTGTGAGTATAAAAAATGCGCAAAATTATGCGGATATAATGACAATCATACAGACTTCAAAACTAAGACAACAAAATGTACTGGAATCCATAGAAAAAATCATGTCCAGAGCATAGAGCTTTAATATGCGAAAAACTCTTTGTATCACAATATTGTGATCAAAGAGTTCTTTTATTTATTTCTCGGTGAATAGTAACCATTAATAATCGTAATACAGTTGACATTAAGCAGTTTTTTTAGTAATTTTTTAGATAGCATATGGTATTTCCTTTCGGTCTGAACAGCTAAAAAAATACCACATGCTTTTTTATTATGCAAATTTTAACCGAAACAACTTTAAATAAAGAACTAATTCTAATTTTTCTATATAAATCTACCCACATTTACTGATGAAGAGCCCAAAAAAAGTATAAAAAAAGAAGAGCATTATCTCTTCTTTGCATCGGTTTTATTAAACTTATCTCTACGCTTTGTAGATTGAATGAATAGACGCTTCATTTCTTGTGTATCTTCTTGTTCTAAAGAATCTCTAAAGTGAGAGATTGAATCGATAAACTGATTGATTTCATCTAATAAGATATCTTTATTCATAATAAATAATTCGGTCCATAAATCTTCATTGATTTTCGCAATACGCGTTAAATCCCGAAAGCTATCTCCCGTATATTCTACAAGATGTGCATTGTCATGTGTATTCATTAAAGATACCGCAATGACATGGGTCAATTGGGATAAAAAACCAATCATTTTATCATGCTCTTCAATGGATAGAGTACAGATTCTACCAAATTCCATCTTATTAGCTAATTCTTTTACAGATTCAACTGTTTCATTTTTATTCTTTTGAGTAGGAACAAGAATAAAGTTTGAACCCTTAAAAATCGTTTCATCACTAAATTCAATACCACGAGATTCTCTACCACACATGGGGTGAATACTCAATAATTCAAGATCTTCGCGTAATACATCTTGAATGGGCTTGACAATATTTGTCTTAACACCACTGATATCCATTAATAATGAATGTTTAGGAATATCATTTTGATAGACTTCGATCCAAGGAAGAATTTTAGTTGGATATAAACAGAAGATAAATGTATCACACTTTGAAATGACATCTAAAGGATTTGTGCTGCCATCTACGATGATTTTTAATTCTTTGGCTTTACCAATGGTTTGTTGAGATACATCAATACCATAGACGTTGTAGTTTAAGCGTGTTAGTTTCTTCGCAAAACTTGCTCCCATTAATCCAAGTCCGATAATCGCAATGTTTGTCATAGAATCTCAACCTTTCCGCCTAAGCTTTGAATATCTTCAAAGAAAGTAGGATAACTCTTTGTGATGGCTTGGGCATCATCAATAATGCATTCAGATTCTGCGCATAACCCAAAAACCGTCATTGCCATAACTATACGGTGATCATTATGTCCAAAGATTTCAATTGGCTTATTTGATTGGTAGTGTTCTTTACCATGAATTTGAATCGAATCAAATGTAGAAGTAATATCTACACCCCATTTTTTTAATTCTGTTTCCATAGCTAGAATACGATCACTTTCTTTCATGCGTAAACGTGCTGCATTCACAATGTTTGTTTCACCATTTGTATAGCTTGCGAGTACACATAAAATTGGACCTAGGTCTGGACAGTTGGATAAGTCGATGATTTGTGGCATCGGCTGTTTTTTTGCGAACGTGACAGTATCCTTGTTACTTGTATAACTAGGAATACAATCTAGTATTGCCTTATCTCCTTGTTTACTTGACATGTCCATGTTGGAGCATGAAAGAGTATTGTTTAAAGTGCCTAATACCGCAAAAAAGGCTAGCTGAGAAAAGTCTCCTTCAACAGAAACGTCTTGTGCTTTATAGTGTTGGTTTCCTTTGATTAAATAGGAATTTGAACTTATTTCCAAAATTTCAATGCCAAATTTCGCTAACATTTGAATCGTAAGATTTACATAGCTCTTTGATTCATAAGGCTCAGTAATTGTAAGTGTACTATCTTGATCTAATAATGGAAGGACAAACATGAAGCCTGTAATAAACTGACTTGAAATATCTCCTTGTACAACATAGTCTTTTGCTTGTAGATTTCCACTCACAATGATTTCTTGATTGGATTGATTAAATTCAATGTTTTGTTCTTTAAATTCATTTTCATATACATCCATAGGTCTTTGAAGCAATCTTCCTTGACCTAAAAATTTAACTTTGGCATTTGTACATGCAGCAAGTGGAATCAAGAAGCGTAAAGTAGAACCGGATTCATTCGCATTACACGTAATACTTCCTTCTTGTTTAAAAAGATTAGTGCCTGTTACTTCATATGTAGTTTCATCGATTTGTTTAATTATAGCACCCAAAGCTTTCATGCAGCCAACGGTTGCTTCAATATCCTTTGAGTTTGTGACATTAGAAACAAGACTTGTACCATCACTTAATGAGGCGCAAATCAATGCTCTATGCGCCATAGATTTGGATGCGGGTATCTTTACATTTCCATGTACTTTACTTGGTGTTACTTTTACTTTCATTCAAAATCCCCCTGAAGTGGCTTAATGGCAAGCCTAGACATATATAAATCTAATAAACCAAACGCAACTACACTATCCACAACAATTCTTGCTCGGTGCAAGATGCATGGGTCGTGTCTTCCTTGAATTTTAAGATCAACGTTTTCTTTTGAAAGATAATCCACAGATTCTTGTGTTTTAAAAATCGATGGTGTTGGCTTAATACAAGTATGGATTAAAATTGGCATACCATTTGTGATGCCGCCATTGATTCCGGCATTGTGATTTGTCTTGGTTTCAATTTTATCATTAAAACGGAAGGCATCATTGGCTTGAGAACCTTTAAGTTTCGCAAAGCCAAATCCTTCGCCAAAGGAAACACCTTTGACGGCTGGTACAGAGAAAATTAAGTGGGATAAAATACTTTCTACAGAATCAAAGAAAGGTTCTCCTAGTCCTGCAGGAAGACCTATAACTGCGGTTTCTAAAATACCACCTAACGAATCACCTTCAGCGGCGGCTTTTTCGATTTCTTGAATCATTTGATCTTTGACTTGATTATCTAAAACCGCAAAAGTTTTATCATTGACTTCTTGAATTTGTTTTTCTAAAACACGAGAGTCCTGACTAAAAGGTATATCCGATAGCGTATATAAGCTTTCAATGTGTGATCCAATCACTATGCCTTGTGATTTCAGAATTTGTCGACAAATACTTCCAGCAGCTACAATGCATGCGGTAAGTCTTCCAGAAAAGTGTCCGCCACCACGATAGTCTTGATATCCATTGTATTTTTCAAAGGCAGTAAAATCAGCATGTCCAGGACGTAATCTTCCATGGAAGACAGAGTAGTCTTTTGACTTTGTGTTTTGATTCTCAATGATAATTGTAAGTGCAGTTCCTGTTGTATACCCGTTATACATTCCTGAAATAATATGCACTTCATCCGCTTCATGTCTTTGTGTTGAAATCTTTCCTGTTGCCTTACGCTTATCCATGTCAGCTTTGATTTGTTCCATATCCACTTGAAAGCCTGCAGGAAGACCATCTAATGTAATACCGATGGCAGGACCGTGGCTTTCACCAAATAATGTCCAAGATATATTTGTACCAAAATTATTTTTCATAAGGTCCTCTTTCTAATACTTCTTGTATTTCTTTAAAAGAAAGTTCTTTGATGATGTAAGAACCAGATTGTTCAACTAAAACGGTAGATACTGTATTATGACTGCTTTTCTTATCATGTGTTACATATTCTAATAATGTGGCAGTATCATAGTCTGGTACTTGTGGCAAATCTAGTTTTTTATAGATGCTTAATACGCGTTGTTTTAATGCTTCATCTTCAATAAAGAATAACATACCCATCGCCACACATTCTCCATGAAGATATGTATTTAATCCATATGCAGATTCAATGGCGTGTCCAATGGTATGTCCAAAGTTTAGAATCTTTCTAAGATTACTTTCTCTTTCATCTTGTTGAACTACATCTCGCTTTAATTCAATGGAACGCGTAATAATCGCATCGATATCTAATGTTTCTTGTTCAAATAAAGAGACTAAATGATCATCTAAAATCAATCCCATTTTTAAAGCTTCACATAATCCATTGTGTTGTTGACGAAGAGAAAGTGTAGATAATACGTTTGGATCGATAATAACGGTTTTAGGTTGCCAAAATGCCCCTACAATGTTTTTGTAGGAACCCATATCAATAGCTACTTTTCCGCCTACACTTGAATCAACCTGGCTTAATACAGTTGTTGGGATGTTGTAGAAATCAATGCCGCGCATATAGCTAGCGGCGACAAAACCTGCAAGATCTCCGACAACACCACCGCCTACCGCAATAATGGCATCCGTTAAGGGTCAGAGATTCATGGGCGAGCTGCTGCACGACTATGACGACAGAAAGCTCATTCTTGAGGACGGCTCGATAGATATGACGTCGAATACCATTGTGATAACCGAGTCATGCCTGAAGCACGGGCTTAAACAAAACGGAAAGAAGCAGACGATAGAGGGCTTTACTCTCTATCCTGCGATCTATTTTTGCCCCAATAACATCAGCCGAGTATTTAATAAGCCGTCGAGAAAAAGCTATACGATTCATCACTCAGCAGGTACATGGGGAGACAACTGCAATTTCGGCGGGCCGTTTTTATGGAGAGTAAAACGGTATTTGACCGGACGACTGAGAAACATCATTGGCACAAAGAACATTAAAAAGCTGAAGAGGGTATTAAAGTCGAATGGGTGAAAAAAAAGGTAAGAAGAAAGTAGTTATTGTTCTTGATAACCTTCGTCGCGGGGGAATAGAAATAGCAGCGCTCAGATTTTTTGAGTTGCTTGACAGCGAGGAGTATGAGGCAACTTTCCTGCTCAGGAATCTTTTGCACTATGATGAATCCATGGTGAAGACACTTGAAAAGCGCGGAGCGAAAATAATTGTAAAGCCCGAAAGCACCAACAGCTATCTCAAGGATTATTTTTTCTTTAAAAAGTTATTCAAAAAAGAAAAGTACGATATTGTTCATGCACACCTGCTTTTTTACAACGGCATAATAATGTGCGCGGCATATAAGGCGGGAGTCGGAAAACGTATAGCGCACAGCCATGCGACCGAGGAAAACCGTGTTATGGGGAAGCTTAAAAAAACTGCCGGAGACATATATCATGCAATCATGCGCGCCGTTATCGGAAAATATGCGACCGATATTGTCGGATGCAGTAAAAAAGCCGGAGAGTATATGTGCGGAAAGCGGCTGTTTGGCGAGCGCGGCACAGTACTGCCGAATTATGTGAACATCGATGAATATTCATTCAGCGGCGAAAGCAGACTTTTGAAACGCAAAGAATTCGGACTTGCGGACGAGCTTTTGATAGGTCACACAGGCTCAATATATTGGATAAAAAATCAGACATTTCTTGTTGAGCTGCTCGCCGGACTTCTTAAGGTATGTCCGAATGCGCGCCTCATGCTTGTCGGCGAGGAGGCGGACGGCGGCAAAACGAGAGCTTTGGCAAAAAAGCTAAATGTGGCTGATAAGGTAATATTTACGGGCAGCAGAGACGATATACCGGAGCTGCTGTGTGCAATGGATATTTTTATGTTTCCGTCGCGGTTCGAGGCTCTTCCGATAGCGCCGATAGAAGCTCAGGCATCCGGCCTGCCGTGCATTGTTTCGACCGGTGTGACGGAGGAAATAAAAGCAACCGATTCTTTTGTCCGACTTTCCTTGGATGTCCCGTCGGCGCAGTGGATAAAAAAGATATTGGAATTTTCTGCACTTGACAGAAACAAAAGTGATCTTACCGAGCTTAAAGCGCGTTACTCGGCGCAAAGCGTTGCCGGTAAGCTGAAAAAACTCTATGAATCATAACTCGGGGAGGGATAGTTAATGTGGGTTTATTTGACAATAGTTATGGCGTTTTGCTTAATATATCCCCTTGTCCCCAGGAAGCATATAAAATGGCTTTTTCTTGCTCTGGTGCTTGCCCTGTCGGTTATGGCATTTTTTGTTGTGCCTGAAGAGACGGATGATTTGAGCAACTATTTTATCCAGCTCTCAAGCTTGCGTAAGGGCGATTTCAATACGCTCAGACGAATGATAGAAAACGGAAATGAGAACTGGGATTCGCTTCCCGTCTGCGGACTTTACTTCTTTTTTATAAGCCGCTTTTCGGAGAACGGGATGTTGCCTGCGGTTACGATATTTTTAGCTTACGGAAGTATGTTCTGGGTGCTGTGGATGGCGGCAAAGAAATACGAGGTTAATAAATGGTATCTGTTCCTCGCCGCGTTTTTCATTCTTTCGACATATTGGTTCTATGATATATGCAGCGGAATCAGAAACGGTCTGACCTTCACATTGTTTTGCTTTTTTGCGTATGTTGAGCTGGTTGAAAAAAAATATAAACCGCTTTGCTGGCTCGGATATTTAGCTATGTGTATGATGCATTCAAGCGGAATACTGATGATGATGATACGTGTGGCGCTGATTGTTTCCGGCAAGAGAAACGGTAAGTTGGTTTCGATACTTGTTTTCTTTGCGATGGTAGTCGGAGGAGCTGTTGTGCCGCGCCTCGGAGATATTTTTGGTATTGAGTATTTACAGCTGATTTCGCAAAAGGCAGAGAGAGCGGTATCAACGGCGGGAACCTATTCAAACACTCAGTATATGGTAAACATCTCTGTATTTGTCGTAGCTGCAATTGTTTTCTTCTATATGAGCTATGCTGTCAACAAGCAGAAAGAGAAATATAAAGGGTTTTCCGAATATATGAATTTTGTTCAGCTGATAATTTTCTTTATGCTGGGTTCCGTTACGTTCGGTCTGACTTTTATTCGCTTTGCCCGTTGGG
>OIZL01001739.1_pt1 | contig 11100 bp, 7 predicted proteins | sample 1588541 | NCBI WGS metagenome assembly OIZL01 (sample SAMN03283285) | human gut metagenome | biome: human-associated habitat; material: feces | host: Homo sapiens | place: Peru | collected 2012 | reverse complement strand
TAGCCATTATCGATGTACTATATCCTGTTGCTAAAGAGGCTATTAAGGGAACGGATGTAAAACAAGTAATTGTAACTTCTGTATTAGATTCTTTTCCTTTGTCTAAAAATTTAGCTTATCAAATACAAGTATTTGGATTAAATGCTATAGCTAATAATCCTTACTATAAACATATCATTAAAGAGTTAGATGGGTATTTACCGAGTGAAAGAGAGCTTGAGGCAATGCCTGCTTCTGAAAGAAAACATACTTTAAAAAAATACCAAAAGTTTTTGCTTAATTTAGACAGTTATGTAAAAAAAGAAAAAATTATGGCTAAAGCTAGTTTTTATAAAGATGAAAATAGAGATGAAATAGCATCTTATTATAATGTTGATGCTGATAGTTTTGAGAGTTATTTATCTATACTTTCTAACTATAGAAATTTATGTGCTCATGAAGATATTTTATATAATCATGAAACTCAAAAAAGTATTAATGATACAAGATATCATAGTATGCTTGATATACCTAAAATTGAAGATGAATATATTTATGGTAAGCATGATATATTTGCATTAATTATAATATTGAAGGAAATGCTTACTGAAACTGATTTTAAGATGATGATGAATGAAATTGATTATGAAATAGATTGGTTATCTTCAAAACTTAAAGTAATTGATATAAGTAAAGTATTATATAGAATGGGATTTCCTGATAATTATAGACAAATATCTTATTTAGAGTAGGTGAAATATGAGAAAAACAATAATTGCATCTATTACTACATTCTTTATTGGATGTGCTTCAATGTATATGCTTGTTAGAACATATCCTTTAAACGTAGTTGATAGTGATAGTGATAATAGTACTAATACTGTTGATAGAAAATTTACTGTAAGTGAGATAGGACTATCAACTGGTATAAGTAATGTATATGATTCAGTAGTTGTGGTTCAAAATTATAAAAATGATAAAGCAAGTGGAATTGGTTCTGGTTTTGTTTATAGTAGTGAAGGCTATATAATGACTAATTCTCATGTTATCGAAGGAGCTTCTAACATCAAAGTTATGCTAATGAGTGGTGACATTATTGATGCAACTATTATTGGTGATGATGAATATGCTGATATTGCTGTTATCAAAATAGATAAAAAATATGTTAAGAAAGTAGCAAGTATAGGTAGTTCTGTATCTACAAATGTTGGCGATACTGTGTTTACTATTGGTTCTCCAATTAGTAGTGAATATTATGGTACTGTAACAAGGGGAATACTTAGTGGTAAAAATAGACTTGTTAATGTTACTGTGGGTTCTAAAAATGATTGGATTATGAATGTTATGCAGACTGATGCAGCTATTAATCCTGGTAATAGTGGTGGGCCTCTTTGTAATGCTAATGGTGATGTGATTGGTATTAATTCAATGAAACTTGTTCAATCTCAAGTAGAAGGAATGGGATTTGCTATTCCTATTGAAGATGCTATTAATTATGCTAATATGATAGTTAATGGTGAAGAGATAAAAAGATCATATCTTGGACTTAGAATGGTTAATGTTTCTTCTGGATATAATTTTACTAGTGAAAATATAAAAATAGATTCAAATATTACAAATGGTGTTGTAGTTATTGAAGCAGTTAAAGATGGACCATGTGATAAAGGAGGTCTTAAAAAGGGAGATGTTATTACTAAAATAGGTGACTATAATGTTAAAAATGTTGCTGAACTTAGATATAATTTATATAAATATAAACCTAATGATAAAGTTAATGTTGTAGTTAATAGAAATGGTAAAGTTGAAACTTTTAAAGTTACACTTGGAACTAGTAGTGATTAGTTCCTTTTTCATTGAAAAAATATTACTAATCTTATATAATATAATATATAAAGTAGGTGGAAAAAAGATATGAAAAAGGATTATGAATATATTGATATAAAGAAGGTGTTAAAAAAATTAAAAACATCTTTAAATGGTCTTACTGATAGAGAAGCAAATAGAAGACTTAAAGAATATGGTTATAATGAACTTCCTCATGAAAAGAAGAAAAGTATATTTAAAGTATTTATTGAGTCTTTTATGGATCCAATTATATATGTTATGATTGTTGCTGCAATATTATCTTTTATTGCTAATGAGCCACTTGATGCACTTGCAATTATATTTATAATTCTTGTTGATGCGGTTATGTCTACTATACAGGAATATAGGGCTACTAAAAATGCTGAAGCACTTAAAGATTTAATAAAAGTAAAAACAAAAGTAATACGAGATAATGAATATATTGAAATAGATTCTTCACTTTTAGTTCCAGGAGATATAATTGTTCTTGAATCTGGTACTAAAATATCTGCTGATGCTAGAATAATTAATTCCAATAATTTAACTGTTGATGAATCTATTCTTACTGGAGAAAGTATTGGCGTTTTAAAAGAAGAAGGAGAATCAACACTAAGTGACATTTCTAAAAAAAATATGCTATATGCTGGTACTTCTGTTTTAACAGGTAGAGCTCTTGCAGTAGTATGTGGTACTGGTCTTGATACTGAAGTTGGTAAAATTGCTGAAAAAGTTACTACTACAGAAGAAAGTAAATCACCTCTTACTATTAGAATGGAAAAATTTTCTAAACAAATTACTATGTTAATAGTTGTTATATCAATTATTATTGCTATAGTTCTTATATATAAAAAATATGAACCACTTGAAATATTTTTATCAGTAGTTGCACTTGGTGTTTCTGCTATGCCAGAGGGATTACCTTTATCATTAACACTTGCACTTACTATTGCTTCAAATAAAATGAGTAAAAGAAATGTTATTGTTAAAAAACTAAATTCAGTTGAAAGTTTAGGTAGTTGTACTGTTATTGCTAGCGATAAAACAGGAACACTTACTGTAAATGAACAAACTGCTAAAAAAATTGTGTTACCCAATGGAGAAAAATTTGATATTGAAGGAAATGGTTATAATGATGTTGGCAAAGTTATTCCAGTAGGAGACTCTAATATAGCGAATGCTAGATATATTGCTACGCTTGGAGTAGTTAATAATGAGTCAATGCTAGAAAAAGTAAAAGGTAAATGGGATAAGTTCGGAGATTCAATTGATATTGCTTTTCTTGCATTAGGAAGAAAGCTTGGAATAAAAAGTTCTGAATTTAAAAAAGTTTCCGATATTCCATATGAGTCTGAAAAGAAATATAGTGCAGTATTCTACAAAATAGATAATGATGTATTATGTACAGCGAAAGGTTCAGTAGAAGTAATATTGGACTTTTGTAAATATTCATATGAAGACGGAGAAAAAGTAAAATTAAATAAAGAAAAAATATTAAAACAAAATGAAGAATTGGCATCTAATGGATATAGAGTAATTGCTATATGTGATGGAGATGTTCCATTAAAAGAAAAATATTCTGAAAAAGATGTTAAGAATTTAACGTTTATTGGATTAGTTGGATTTATAGATCCAGTTAGAAAAGAAGCAGTAGGTGCTATTAAAAAATGTAAAACAGCAGGTATTAAAGTATTAATGATTACTGGAGATCATGCATTAACTGCTTATGCTATTGCTAAAGATTTAAATATAGTTAGTAGTAAAGAAGAAGTTGTTACTGGAAGTGATTTAGATTTTTATTCAGATAATGATGAAAAATTTGATAGATTTGTTGAAGGTAAAAAAGTGTTTGCTAGAGTAACACCTATACAAAAATTAAAAATTGTTGAATCGTTACAACGTCAAGGCGAGTTTGTAGCTGTTACTGGTGATGGGGTTAATGATGCTCCTGCGTTGAAGAAGAGTGATGTTGGTTTTGCGATGGGAAGTGGTACGGAGGTGGCTAAGGAAGCTAGTGATATAGTTATTCTTGATGATAATTTTATGTCAATAGTTAATGCTATTTTGTTTGGAAGGACGATATTTAAGAGTATTAGGAAATTTATTATATTTCAGTTGACGGTAAATATTTGTGCGGTTTTAATTAGTTTGATTGGTCCTTTTATAGGTATTAATCAACCAGTTACGGTAATACAGATGCTTTGGATAAATATGGTTATGGATACTTTAGCAGGTTTAGCATTTTCTTATGAAGCACCACTTACTGAATATATGAATGAACCTCCGAAAAAGAAAAACGAGCATATAATAAATAGTTATATGTTTAATGAGATATTAATAATAGGAATATATTTAAGTGTTTTATATATTTTATTTTTGAAAGTCCCATTCTTTAAATCTTTTTATAGATTAGGACTAAACAACGAATATTTAATGACTGCATTCTTTACTTTATTTATTTTCACCACCATATTTAATAGTTTTAATGCTAGAACTTATAGAGTAAATATCTTATCAAACATTTTAAGAAATAAAGTATTCATTTTAGTTATAGCATTTATTGTTATAATACAATTGTATCTAATTTATTATGGGGGAACAATATTTAGAACAGCAGGATTAACTATCTATGAATTATTAGTAACTATATTAATAAGTTTCTCGGTAATACCAATAGATTTTATAAGAAAAATATTATTAAAAAAACTTAAATTTAAAACAGGTGTATAGAAAAAGGGCTCTTTTTCTTTTTTATAAAATAGACAAAATATTTCCTAAATACTAGTTTTATAACTTAATTATTTCCTATTTAAGTATTATGATTAAATGGAAAGGAGTTTTTATACAACTAAAATAACTATTTATGATATAATAGTTTCAAGTTACTGGAGGTATTATATTATGAGTAAAATAACAAATGCACTTTTGATGTTGAAATTATTATCTAATGGTAGAGTTTATCAAGTTAAAGAATTAAGCGAACAACTTGGGGTAACAGAACGAATGGTAAGAAATTATAAAGAACAACTAGAAGATGTTGGCTATATTATAGAATCTTTTAAAGGTCCAGGTGGTGGATATTACATAAATAAAAATGATATTATGAATATAGATTATTTTAATAAATATGATTTGGAAGTATTAGATAGAGCAGAAGACAAATTAAAAAATATTAGTGATAATAAATTAATTAGTGATTTTAATAAGTTAAATAAAAAATTACATTCTATTTATAATACTAATAAGATATTATCAGAATATAAAAATGTTGATGTAACAGTAAATAAAAATGATGAGAAAATTAATATTATTGATAAATGTATTAAAGATAAAAAAAGTTTATTAATAGATTATTTAGGTACATCAGGTAAGATAGTTAAAAGAGAAATTATCCCTATAAATATGTTTGAATTTGAAGATAATACTTATGTTCTTGCTTTTTGTAAACTTAGAGGATCTATCAGACATTTTACTTTAAGTAAGATACTTAATATAAAAGAAATATAATAGATACATAATATTTCCTATATTTATATAATAATGACGATATATTTCCTTTAATACTATTATAATAATTTTGAGGAGTGATAAAATGGATATGAAAGAAAAGGCAAAATTATTTGCTATTAAGGCCCATAAAGGTCAAATAAGAAAGTCTGATAAAGAAAAACCAATGATTATTCATCCTATAAATGTTGCTAATATTTTGAGTGAATATGGATACGATGATAATGTAGTAGCGGCTGCCTATCTTCATGATGTTATTGAAGACACTAAATATACTAAAGAAGACTTATTAAAAGAATTTAATGAGGATATCGTATCATTAGTACTTGGAGCAACAGAAGAAGATAAAAGTTTAAGTTGGGAAGAGAGAAAGACTATTACTATAGATAAGGTTAAAGATTTAGATTTAAGACATAAGGTAGTAGTATGTGCAGATAAGATAAGTAATTTAGAGGATATGAGAATTATCTTTGAGGTTAATGGTAAGAGGGATTTTTCGGCATTTAAGAGAGGCTTTGATAAACAAAAGTGGTATTATAAGGAAGTATATAATAGTTTAATATATGATGAGAATAAAGACTATGTTATGTTTAGTAGATTAAAATTACTTATTGATGATATTTTTTATGATAATAAACATGATGAACTTGAAAGAAAGATATTTGAAGGACGAGAAGATGAATATAATAAATTAATTAGATTACATTATAGAAAACAAGAGATATATAAAATGATTAGTGTACTTGATAAGAATAAACCATATGTTATAGAGTTTACTGGTACTCCAAGAACTGGTAAGACTACTCTTATGAATAATTTATATGATTTTTTTAAGAAGGGTGGTTTTACTACTAGTACACTAGAAGAGTTTACTACTTCACAAAGATATAAGAAAGAAATATATCCTAGATTAAAGAATGAATATAAGAGTGTTATAAATACTGAGATTCCTAAATATGTTTTAGAAAATTTAAATATGGCGATTGATAAAAATAATGATATTATATTGATTGATAGGTCTCTTTTTGATAGAATGATATGGATGGATAGACTATATAATAAAAATGGTGTAACTGAAAGAGAATATAATGATTATATAGATAAATATACTAAAATAATTAATGATAAGATTGATATTGTAATAGGATTATATATTGATAGTTTAACTTCATTAAGAAGAGACTATACCGCTAACGCATCGCTTGAGAAGAGAACTTTCTTAAGTGAAGATAATATTAATGAGTATAATAATTCACTTATGAATATGAAGAAGTTATCTAATAAAGAAAATATTAATTTTTATTTATTTGATACTACTGATAAAAGTGAAAGAGATATTTCTTTTGAAATACTTGATACAATACTTACTGATATGAGAAAGAAGTATATTAAATTGTTAAATGATGAATTTAATAACTAAAGAAATGTTTATGATGAAGACACGGGTGGCTTCATCATACCACGGAAGACTATAGGCTGAAGTGGCAAAATAATAAAATTCTTCTATTTTTCTCTTAATATAAACATAAGCCATAATTAAAAATAAAGTACTAACATAAATTATTATAAGGAGGGATAGTATGATAAATCCTTATAATAAAATAGGTAGAGATAATAATTGTCTAAATAAATGTAATTGTATCCCTGTAAATATAGGAAAAGTAGGCCCAACTGGACCAAGAGGTGAGAGAGGAGATAGAGGCCCTGCTGGTCAAGATGGAATTGCAGATACTATCACAGTAGGAGTAACTACAACAGGAGAAGCAGGAACAGAGGCTATTGTTACTGATACCAAACTAGGAAATAACCACATACTAGATTTCGTAATACCAAAAGGACCACCAGGACCAGAAGGAACTCTAGTAAATAGAAGTGCCTATCTAGTAACATTCAATGCAAGTACTACTCCAGGGGGCATACCAGTATTATCAAATCAAAATATTCCCATAGATAGAGAAGAACTAGATATCAGTAAAATAATAGAATTAGATACCAATTTATACCTAATAAATTTCAATGTAGAAGGCTACTATAAGATAAGTTTTACCATAAATGCCTATCCAGAAGTGCATGGTCAAGACTTTGACCCTACTAAAGATATTGTATCAGTAGGTTTTCGAGAAACTAATACGGATAATGTATATGTTGGAGTAGGAGAGTTTGTTTATAATGGAGAGAGTGTTGAACTGTCCGCTAGCGGAATAATTTCTGTTGTCGATACGGCTGTAACCTATGAACTTGCTAATCTTAGCAAATATACTATTTATCTAGAAACGCCAGACTTAAATAATATCTTATCAAACTCATACTTTGCTAATCCATTAGTAACAATAGTAATAGAATTTCTAGGAAGACCAGGAGTATAAATGAATAAATATAAAGTATGTATATATGCTATCTGTAAAAATGAAGAAGCCTTCATTGATAGATGGTATGATAGTGTTAAAGAGGCTGATAAAATATTCGTTCTTGATACTGGAAGTAGTGATAAGACAGTGGAAAAGTTAAAGGCCAAAGATAAAGTAACAATAAAGAGTGAAGAAATAATACCATGGAGATTTGATGTAGCTAGAAATAAATCATTAGATATGGTTGATAAAGATACTGATATATGTATATGTATAGACTTAGATGAAGTACTAAAAGAAGGCTGGCGAAATGTACTAGAAGATGCTTGGAAAGAAGGAACTACTAGAGCTTATTATACTTATAATTGGAGTCATGATGAGGATAATAATCCATTAGTAACTTTCTATATTGATAAGATACATAGTAGGGATAACTATAAGTGGACTCATCCTGTTCATGAAGTATTAATACCACTAAAAGAAGAAAATAAAATAACTATTGATAACTTAATATTGGACCATTATCCAGATAAGAGTAAGAGTAGAAACTCCTACTTACCACTACTAGAGTTATCTGTTAAAGAGTCTCCTTTGGATGATAGAAATATGCACTATTTAGGTAGAGAGTATATGTATCATAATAGGTATAATGAGGCTATAGATACTCTTATTCGGCACTTAGGATTAAAAACAGCAATATGGAAAGATGAGAGAGCAGCCTCTATGAGATTTATAGGTAGATGTTACTTTTATTTAGGAAGATATAATGAGGCAGAACTATGGTATAAGAAGGCTATTAAAGAAGCACCATATCTAAGAGATGCTTATGTAGAAATATCTCTTTTATATAATTATTTTAATGATAATAATAAAGTGATATATTATACTAATAAGGCATTAAAGATAATGAATAGATCAAAAACTTATATTAATGAAGTATTCTCTTATGATAGTACTATCTATGATTTAAGAAGTATAGCCTTCTATAACATAGGTAAATATAAGGCATCATTAAAAAATATAAATATGGCTCTTATGATAAATAGTACTGATAAAAGACTTATTAATAATAAGCATTTAATAGAAGATAAATTATAGTTATCAATCTAAGCCTAAGGTCTTAGATTGTTCTTGTTAGCCTGAGGTCTAACAAGAATAAAATATTATGTTTATTATATAGGGGTTAAGAATGTCTAATGATAGTAATCTATCTATTACTACTAAATAATAATTTACTTTTTCTTCTATTCATAGTATAATTAAAAAGGAGTAGGAAGTGGTATTATTATGTCTAAGAAAAGAAGAAGAAAAAGAAAATTAAAACCCTTTGCTAAAGTATTATTTACTTTCACAATAATATTGTTACTCGCAGGTGGTACTTATTATATTTATAAAGATAGTAGTAGTCAAAATATAAATAAAGATAATATAAGTAATAAAGATAATAATCAAAATATAAATAAAGATAGTAATGATAGCAGTGATAGTGATATAATTATAAAGACAAAAGAAGAAATACCTGAAGAAATAGATAAAGATGACTATGTAGGTATTTTAGAATATAAATCACAAAATGATTATAGATATAAAGAGGTAGTAGCAAGTAAAGATATATATCCTGAAAAACTATTAGAGATGTTATCTAGAAATGATGATATGATTAGTTATATGTATGATTACGAAGAAAAAGAAGGACATGTTTATATAGATAATATCGGTAAAGTAACTAAGGGAGAATATCCACTTCTTCTGCAGTATGATAAAAAGTGGGGATATGGAATATATGGAGATAGAGTATTAGCAATTAATGGCTGTGGTCCTACGGCTTTAGCAATGGCACTAGCAGGACTTACAGGGAATAATGATGTAACTCCTTATGATATTGCTAAGTATTCATATGAAAATGGTTATTATACAAGTGAATGGGGGACTAGATGGGATTTAATGACAATTGGTATTAAATCATTTGGGATAGTAGGAAAGACATTTGCATTAACAAAGGAAAACTTATATAATGAATTAAATAGTGGTCATCCTGTTATAACAAGTATGAGACCAGGAGACTTTACTACTGTAGGACACTTTATATTACTTACTGGAGTAGAAGATGATAAGATAAAGGTAAATGATTCAAATAGTAAAATAAGAAGTGAAAAACTATGGGATTACGATGTAATTGCTCCTCAGATAAAAGGACAATGGTCATTTAGCCTAGTAAGTTAAAAGAACTAGATTTCTCTAGTTCTTTTCTTAATTCTATCAGTCATATTCTTAATAGTAGCACTATCTGTGTACTTTTCTATATTGGATAAGTTATTATAAATATCTTTTAAAGTTTCTCTTAAGTTTTCACTTACTTTATCATTACCATATTTACAAGTAAAGTCTACATATTTAATTAATTCTCTAATTTCTTTATCATAAGTATTAAGTAGTTCTTCTACTTCTTTTACTAATTTATTTCCTTCCTTCATGTATCGCTTTTCTTCCGTAGTATAATACTTTATAAGCTCTAAGTCTTCTTTGATATTTTTAATACCGCTAATTAGTCCAATAGATATTTCATCTGTTTTTATAGATTTAATAAGTAGTAAGATAAAGTAGGCAAAAGCCGCAAGTAGTTCACTGACAATTATGTAACCAGCTAAATTGTCTTCACTTACCAAACAATCATTTTCATCAACATTAGTTTTAGTAATAATATAATAAATATTATCATAAACATTTTCGTAAGTTAAAGTATCTTTATTTTCTCTTTGCCTATTTCCTTCAATACCTAAACCTTCAAAGTTAAGATTTAATATTTCTTCATTAGATAAGTCATTTACTTCACCTAAATTATAAGTAGTAACATATCTATAAAAACCACCTAGTTTTTTCTGATATGGTTCATACTCGGTAACAATTGTGCCTTCAGTTTTATCTGAATAAAATGGCTCTGTAGTCTCTTCACTATTATTTCTAGTATCATAAGTAGTAATGATAGTACTTTTTAAATCTGGATGGCTATAAGCCTGACTTTTGGCTAAACGATAAGCACCACCCATTAGAGTAGTAATAACACTAGCACTAAGAATAACACTACCTATATTCTTAATATATCTAGTAGATTTCTTTATACTTACTCTTTCTTCTCTATAATCTTTCGCCCAATTATAGCAAAGATTTATTCTATTACTACGATTAAATAATCCAATTTTTATAGTTTTATATAATTGGTATAATTCAGTTATATCCTCTCTTGTTTTTTCTTTTTTTGTAGAGTCTACGATTAGAGATAATAATTCGTAATCTAAATAATGACTATTAATACCATTAGAATCAATTAAATCTCTTCTGTTAAATATATCATTATTTTTAACATCATTCTTATCAAGACTATCTAATTCTGAAGATATTTCTTTATCTAAATACATAGTATGAA
>OIZL01001737.1_pt1 | contig 11102 bp, 10 predicted proteins | sample 1588541 | NCBI WGS metagenome assembly OIZL01 (sample SAMN03283285) | human gut metagenome | biome: human-associated habitat; material: feces | host: Homo sapiens | place: Peru | collected 2012 | reverse complement strand
CTTCCGATTATCAGCTCTTCTACGCTGAGAGCGGCTTTGGCTGCAGTCCGACAGCTTCCGGTCGAAAGGTTTTCGGGAAATTCATCAAAGACGGAGAGATCACCAACTTCAATCGCAGCGAATTCCTCGGTGTCATCAAGGACGAGTGCATTCCCGAGTGGGCTGCCGAAAAGCTGGCCGAGCTTATTTCCGCTGATGAGGATGAATCCGAAGGAATCACGATGGGAGGTATGTAGGATGAACACGCGCATCAATTATCTCTACCGCGATGCCGCAAATTATAAGGTTCGCAATGCGTGCGTTATTCAAGGAGAAATTTCGAAAGAACAAATTTCCATTATCGCTGATTCTCTCCTGGACGGCGAATTTTTTAAGCCGGAACTCGTTGGGCTTCCCGGAAAGACTTTTGTTGATCTCGGTTATCCGCCTTACGAGGACGACCCGGAATTCTTTGAACTCGGCGACGAAGGTGATCTGTCAGATAGCTTTGAGCTGACCAATGCGTCGAATGATGTATGCATCACGGTAGAACAGCTTGCCGCAAACTTTATTGCAGCAAGTCAAAATGGTTGGCTTCCCGCTGACGTGGAGCAGAGCACAGACGAGTCAGAAGAAATCACGATAGGAGGTATGTAAGATGAGAACGAAAATCTATCAGATCAATTCCGAGCGAGATACCAAACATGCCAAATTTGAAGGTCTGGAACTGCTGGAACGGTATCAAAGCTCCGCTGCCGTTGATCCTTCCATCTACGACGAGGTGTTCAACGCCGAGATCGATGAAACGGATCTCGAAGCGATCTTTCAGCGGTTCAATACGGTAGGACACCCTCTGCACCGTGGTCACTCTCTTTCCGTCTCCGACGTGGTGGTGAATGACAACGGTGCCTTTTTCTGCGACAGCATCGGGTTTCAGCCCATTGCATTTGACGAGTCGCAGACTCAAAAGCCGGACAACCTCATGCGTGTCGTCTATGTTGAACCGCATAAGGCTCCCTATATTGCTGACGTCGCCCATACGCTTGAAGCAGAACAGAAAGCGGTTGGTGATGGCTTGATCGAGCCGATTGACAACGATGACGGTACCTGTCTCGTGGGCAACGAGGAATCAAAGCTCCGGGGCATGGACGGAAATCGCAGGATCGGCGACGGTTCAACCATCATGGCCGGGCCTTTCTTCGTATGCGGCGATGCGGGCGAAACATTCAGAAGTCTCACAGACGAGGAGGTGACGAGATATATGGCGCGGTTCGCTGAACCCGAAGACATCAGTCCGGAGGAAGTGGAGGCCGATTCCGGCTTCATCTTCTACCCCATGTAAGAACAAGGAGGAATGAAGCATGGCAACAAAGAAAACCAACGGCAAGGCTCCTGCAAAGGAGCAGAAACGCAGTTCGCCGTCAATCGCGGCAAGAATCGACCGGCTCGTGGACTATAAAAACTCGAAGGTCAATCTCAGCACCTATGGGCTGGACGAGATCACCGAGTTCAACATCTGCTGTGAATCACGAGGCGGCGCATACGCCATCTACTTCGTATTCGCATAACGACAACCAAATACGGGACGAAGTCCTCTGCTGAAAAGCGGAGGGCTTTTTCTTTATCAAAATGAAAGGATGACTATCGAGATGAATGCTATTCTCAAATCCAAGAGCACGAGACTGCTTTCGGCACTTCTGGCCGTTCTCATGATCGTTGCGATGCTTCCCACGAGCGCATTCGCATGGTCTGTCGAGGAAGGCACGAAGTGTACCTCCACCTACGGAGACAAGTATCTCGGCTCGGACGGCGACTACTTCTACAGTAAGCCGACCACCACCGCCATCTTCTATAACGATGACGGCAGTTTCTATGTGAAAACCTACAGCTCCGGCAATGCCAAGTATAAGTATATGATGATCGACGGCAACGGCAATCAGCACCATGTGTACTGTATTGAGGGCGGCGTCTCCTATGATTACAGCGACACCTACAATTCCACCAGCGGCAAGAACAGCAAGTATTTTCAGAACCTGCCCGTTACCGCACAGTTCGGAATTATGATGGCGCTGATGTACGGTTATCACGAGGGCATGACCACGCCTGTCCCCGGTACGAACAATGACGATTTTGCGTTTGCGACGCAGTGCATCATTTGGGAGTATCAGCAGCAGCTCCGTACCAGCCCGACGTCCATTGCCTCCAACAACGGCATCGATGCGGACATGTACAACCACACCATCATCGGCAGATCGGCAGAGCTGTGCTACAACTGGATCTTGGAGCAGATGTCCAGGCACTACGTTGTGCCGAGCTTCTCCTCTCGCAATCAGAGCAATGCACAGACCTACACGATGAAGTTCGACCAGGCGAATGACAACTACAGCATTACGCTGACCGATACCAATAACACCCTGGCTGACATCAACTTCTCCGAGAGTGGCATCACCGTCACCCGCAGCGGAAATCAATACACCTTCACGAGCAAGAACATGATTTCCAATGCCGTGATGATCTCCGCACAGAAGAAAACCAACCTCGGCATGGGCAAGATGCTCATTTGGGGCTGCCCCGGCAAGCAGACGATGGCTTCCGGCGCGGAAGATCCCGTGTTCTTCTACTTCAAGCTGAATACGGAAACCAAGGGCGTCGGCCACATTGTAAAAACCAGCGAGGACGGTAAGGTCGAGGGTATTAAGTTCACGATCACCGGCAACGGCGTCAATGAAACTGTCACGACCGGTAAGAATGGCACGGTTGATCTCGACCTGCTTCCCGGCACTTATACCGTAACCGAGCTTCCCGACGACAAGTACGAGACTCAGGCGGCACAGACCGTTACCATTGTCAGCGGCAAGACCTCTACCGCAACCTTTAACAACACCCTTCGCCGCGGTGATCTCAAAGTCACCAAGACTTCCGAAGACGGCCTGGTTGAGGGCATGAAGTTTCATCTGTACGGCACCTCCTATTGCGGACTGCCTGTGGATGAGTATTCCGTAACTGATGCCAGCGGTATGGCGGTATTTGACGATGTGCTGATCGGAACCAGCTATACCCTGGAGGAAGTCGGTACTCCCGACCGCTATATTGTCCCCGACGATCAGACGGCGGCAATCGAGTGGAACAAGGTCACCAATAAGAGCTTCGACAACGACCTGAAGCGCGGCGATCTGAAGGTCACCAAGACTGCGGAGGATGGGCTGAACGAAGGTCTGAAATTCCACCTCTACGGCACTTCCTACAGCGGAATCGCTGTGGACGAGTATGCCGTGACCGACGCCAGCGGCGTTGCGACCTTCAGCAACATTCTCATCGGCACCGGCTATACCCTCGAGGAAGTCGACACTCCGATCCGCTATGTCGTCCCCGACAATCAGACGGCGGCGATTGAATGGAACAAGGTGACCAACAAGAGCTTCGATAACGTGCTCAAGAAATGGAATCTGACCGTTACCAAGCAGGATGTGGAAACCGGTTCTGCCCAGGGTGACGCGAATCTGGCAGGTGCCAAGTACGGCATCTACAAGGGTGACGAGCTGATTGACAGTTACGTCACCGATGCGGACGGCAAGTTCACCACTAAGTATTATATCTGCGGTAATGACTGGTCGATCAAGGAACTGGACAGCAGCGAGGGCTATCTCGTTACCCCCGGCAACGAGAAAATCGGCGTCGATCCCAAGAACTATACTGCTGAGTATAACAGCGAAGCCATGAAGCAGTACGAACAGGTTAAGAAAGGCAATATCGCCATCATCAAGCACACCGACGACGGCCAGACGCAGATCGAGACTCCCGAGGAAGGCGCAGAGTTCGCTGTCTATCTCAAGAGCGCAGTCTCCTATGACAACGCAAAAGACTCCGAGCGCGATTATCTGATCTGCGATGAGAACGGCTTTGCTCAGACGAAGGATCTGCCCTACGGCAGATACACCGTCCAGCAGATCAAGGGCTGGGAAGGCCGCGAGCTTCTGAAACCCTTTGACGTGTTCGTCAGCGAGAACGGCGAAACCTATCGTTACCTGATCAACAACGCCAACTTCTACTCCTATGTGAAGGTGGTCAAGATCGACAGCACCACCGGTAAGACCATTCCGGCTTCCGGCATCGGATTCCACATCTACGATCCTTCCGGCAATCAGATTCAGATGACCTTCACCTATCCGACTGTCACAACCATCGACACCTTCTACACGGACGGCGACGGTATGCTGATTACGCCCGAAAAGCTGGAGTACGGAAAGGGCTATTCGCTGGTCGAAGTATCGGCTCCCTATGGATACGTTCTCAACAGCGACCCTGTGTATTTCGACATCACCGAAGATAACTCCACCGAGGAAAACGCCGTAACTGTTGTGATTGTCGAGAAAGAAAACGCGCCTCAGATGGGCGTCATCAACGTGGAGAAGACCGGCGAGTATCTTGCCTCTGTCGTGGACACCAAGGACAGCAAGCGTTTGGTTTATGCTGTCGGCGGTCTGGCCGGTGCTGAGTACACTGTGACCGCAGCGGAGGATATCTACACGCCGGACGGCACTCTCAGATACAGCAAGGATGAGGTCGTGGCAACACTTGTTACCAAGGAAGACGGCAAGGCCGTAACCGAGCCTCTGTTCCTGGGCAGATACCATGTTGTTGAGACGAAAGCCCCTTATGGTATGATCCTCAATCCTACTGTTCAGACTGTGGAGCTGACCTACGCTGGCCAGGAGGTGGAGATTACTGAAACCTCCACCGGATTCTACAACGAACGTCAGAAGGTCGAGATTGATCTGAATAAGGTCATGGAGCAGAACGAGGTCTTCGGCGTTGGCAACAACGGCGAAATCACCTCTGTCAACTTCGGCCTGTTCGCCGCAGAGGAAATCGTTGCGGCAGATGGCAGCAGTATCCCCGCTGGTTGGGTGCTTGAAGTCGTTGAGTGCAACGAGAACGGCTATGCAGCCTTTAGCACCGACCTTCCCGTTGGTGCTAAAACCTATGTCAAGGAAATCAGCACCGATCAGCACTATGTCCTGCCCGATAAGGAGTACCCCGTGGTATTCGAGTACGCAGGCCAGGAAGTTGCTACTGTCCACATCACCGTGAACGACGGCAATGAAATCCCCAACGAGCTGATCTACGGCACAATTAAGGGTTATAAGGTCAACCGTGAAACCGGCGATAAGATCTCCGGCGCTCTGTTCGGACTCTTCCGTGCCGACGAAACCAGCTTCACCGAGAACAACGCTCTGCTGACTGCTGAATCCGGCGAGGACGGCATTTTCACCCTTGAGAATGTGGTGTACGGCAACTATATTGTGCGCGAGCTGCATCCTGCGGCAGGCTATCTTGAAAACGAGACTGTCTATGCCGTGACTGTGGACGAAGACGGCGACGTGGTTGAGATCACTGTAGTGAACGATCTGATCCCCGAGATCGGAACGACTGCCACCATCGACGAGGAAAAGGAAGTCAGCGCCACCGAGGTGTTCACGCTGACCGATACGGTCGAATACAAGCACCTTGTCCCCGGCAAGGAGTACACCGTCAAGGGCATTCTCATGGATAAGGCGACCGGCGAGCCGTTCCTTCAGAACGGAGAGCAGATCACTTCCGATGTGACCTTTGTTCCCGAAGCTCCATCCGGCAGTGTGGAGGTGCTGTTCACCTTCGATGCCAAGCTCATCAAGGCTGATACGAACATCGTCGTGTTCGAGAGCCTCTACAGCGACAGCAAAGAGCTAACTGTTCATGCGGACATTGAGGACGAGGATCAGACCGTGACCGTCATTGTCCCCGAGATCAAGACCGAGGCTTCTACCGGCGGAAAGAAAGAAACGACCATCGGCGGCGAGATCACCATCGAGGATATCGTTTCCTATCACAACCTCACCCCCGGCAAGGAATATGTTGTCAAGGGAACGCTCATGAACAAGACCACCGGTAAGCCCGTGACGGTCAATGACGAGCCTGTGACTGCGGAAGCCGCATTCACACCCGAAACCAGGGACGGCGAAGTCAAGGTGGCTTTCACCTTCAATTCCTATGTCATCACCGAAACGACCGATGTTGTTGTGTTCGAGAGCCTCTACCGTGAGGATGTTGAAATCGCAGTTCATGCCGACATCGAGGATGAAGGCCAGTCTGTGAAGGTATATGTCCCCGAGATCAAGACCACTGCCTCCATCGACGGCAAGAAGGAGATCACTACGGCTGGAAAGGTAACGGTTGAGGATGTGGTGTCCTACACCAACCTTATCCCCGGCACCGAGTACACCATCCGTGGCACTCTCATGAATAAGGCGACCGGCGAGGTCTTCACCGTGAACGGCGAGACAATCACCGCAGAAGTGAAGTTTACGCCTAAGGACAGAAATGGCGAGGTGAAAGTGAAGTTCGTCTTTGACGCTTCCGGTATCACCAAGAGCACGAGCCTGGTAGTCTTCGAGAGCCTGTATCGTGATGACGTGGAGATTACCACGCATAAGGACATCGAGGACAAGGATCAGACGGTGACGATCACGCCGCCTCCCGATATTCCCAAGACCGGAGATACCACGAATATCCCGCTGTGGGGTGCTCTTACCGGTATTTCTCTCCTGGGAGCTGGCGTAGTGGCGTTCTTCACCTTCAGAAAGAAAAAGGAGGAAAACGAACATGAACGCTAAGATGATTATCGGCATCTGCCTTGTGGTATTCATTGTCGCAGGGCTTATCGTTCTTCGCCTGAAGAACAGAAAGTAATGGACAAGGGCGGCACCCGTCAAAAGGTGCCGCCCGATTCCATAAGGAGGAAAGATTATGGATGAAAAAAGAATGGTCGGTGATTACACCGTCATCAACTCCATGTATATCGGGCACAGAGAGATCATCCTGGGCGAGAACCAGAAAGCAGCCAGCGGAGAGAGATATGTCTGCTGCTATGCCGAGCGAGTGATGTTCTATGAACAGTATTTTGAGGCACAAGTCAGTGATGATTTTGCCGAGATCGTAAAGCTCTACGGAGAACGCGTGACGCAGGCCGCAGACGAGATCATGAAGGAAACGGAAAAGGTAACGTCCGAGATCGGTATGAACGACGAGATTACCGCAAAGGACTGTAAGCCAATTTCGTATGATGACGCTATCGAAGATAAAGTCATCGTGATACGCGGGAACGTGCTTCGCCCGGAGTTCAGACACGCTTCTCACCAACTGATGCTTTGCACAGGAGGCTTCGGCGCACAGAAAAACGCCAGAGGACGAACCTGCTACTGCATCTCCCTCTATAGCGGAAAGCAGACGTCGTTTTATCGCGGCGATGTCCTTGGCGTGATGGATAAGCGTTCCTTGCCTGAGTGGGCCAAGATCGGACTTCAAAACGCCCTTGAAATAAGGCGAAACGAGAAAAGCCATCCCAATGAAAGAGGTGAAGCAAGATGATCGACTATGAAAAGCGAGCCATGATAGAGGCCGAAGACAAATACACCTTCCGTCAGAGTTCTCAGATTTCTTCGCAAACCGGCTTGATCGGTTATCTTCGCGCTGATATGGATACTGACGGCAACGGCTTCTTCAGCTCATGGAATGACTACCGAAAAGACCTCAAAACCGATGAGTTCAAGCAGGAGTTTGACGAGGTTATCAATTCTTTGCGTGAGGAAGGAGATATTCTTCACAACCGGAAGGACCTGGCTTATTACTGCTACACGAATCCGCAGAGCAAAATGCCCACCGAGCAGGACTATTACGGCGTCCGTGTCGATACAGACAAATACACCTATCTGCTGCGCCTGAACCCGAATAAGGGCGAATACAATCTCTATTGCTATTGCTACGTCAAGGACTGGCTCAATGGGCACATGAAGGACGCGGCAAAGGGTATCCGGTTCATTAACAGCCACTATAAGGAACTGTTCCGCATCCCCGATGGCGGCAAAATCAAGATCCACCTTGCCTGGAACGAAGACCAGGTGCGAACTTGCAGATATATCGACGACTACCATGTTGAGGTTGGCGACAACCTTTACCACATTTGCGAGTTTGCCGAGCGGATGGAACAGAACGGACACACCTACGAGCCTGTTCGCACAGAGCTTCCGGAGCAATGCTACAGCATTCTCCCCGGTTCCGGTGAAATCATCGTAGTCAAGCGAAATGAAAAAGGCTACTACAATCCCCATATTCCCGCCTCCAGCCAGGAACAGGCGCGGAAAATTGTCGATGAGTACAACGGAAAGCTGGGCGTTACCAGAGCCCAAGAGGAAGCTATGAGAACCGGTTCCATGTTCGGCTTTCATGTTCCCGGCGCTGATCCGAAGAACTATGACAAGGACGGCAAGCCCCTGCCCCCGAAGGACAGAGGTGACGCCAGATGAGCGAGTTCTGTGTCTGCTGCGGAGCAGAGATACCGGAGGGCAGAATGATCTGCCCTATTTGTGAAAAGGACGGAGGTGAAGGAAGTGGAAGACAGACACATCATTTGGAGCAACGAAAATCTCGACTTGGACGACTGGCGCGAAGACTTGCAGGAGCAGTATCCCGACTGTTCCGAAGATGAGCTCTATCGCATCATGTGCGAAACAAACGCAGACTATCTCTCCGACGAACGTGTGAACCTGAATATCCAGTTATCCCAGCCGATCCTTGTGATTGCTGACCTTGGCCTTTGGAACGGACGGCGCATGGGATATAAGGAGATTCCAAGCGGCAATATTCGTGACTGCCTATCCGGAGGATACGATTACACCACCTGGTATGTGGACAAGAAGGGCGACTTCCGCTGTGATGACATTCACCATGATGGCACCAACCACTATCTCTACCGGGTTTACAAGGACGGAGTTTCCGAATATCAAAAGGACCGGCTAAAAGAGAAGCTATACGAGGGTACAGCTACAAGAGCCGATGTTACGAGGATCACGAGACGCCTCGGTGATGAGATCGGCAAGGTGTATGGCTGGGAGTTCCCGACAAGGCAACCGGATCGAGGTGAAGCCAGATGAGAGTAAACGCTATGACTGAGCAATTTGAGGATGTAACAGTTCTGGGACATCCGATGATCTTCACCTGTCTGAGAGTGGATCGGGATACAGTCCCGGAGGGCTTGTATATGTATGAGGTTAGGCACGATGATGACCAGCAAGGCGACCCCGTACAGATCGGCAACTGGATCATGGTAAATCATTGGGGAACGATTATCTCCAATAAGCCAATCCGACTGGAGCCAAGCCCGAACAGGAATAATGCCTACCGGGATATTGACCCAGAAGAGGACTGGAACTATGAAGGAACTGTCACAACGGTAAAGGAGTATATGGAGAAGCATCCTCCTGTGCTCCATAAGGAAAAAGAACAAGAACCTGTGAGATAGGAGAAAGCGATGGATAGAAAGAAAGCCATCTGCGAATATCTCCGCCAGAATAATATCGGCAAGGAAAAAGCCATCCACAGCAAGGAGCTTGAAAAGCTGTTCATGCTTGACGGAAGAAATATTCGCCGCAAGATCAGTGCTCTCAGGCAGGATGGCTTTCCTATTTGCAGCGATGAGACGGGATATTACTACGCAGACAATCAGAAAGAAATCAACCACACAGTTTGCAGGCTCAACGAGCTTGTGACGAAGGTGTCCAATGCCAGAACCGGCTTGCTGTTCGCTTCGGTTCTCGGTGAGAAGGAGCAGACCATAGAGGTCACAATCAAAGTAAAGTAAGGAGGTAATCCCATGCCGAGCAAATACCAAATCATTTCGGAGCTGGCATCCCAGACCGCAAGGGATATCACCTCCAAGGCAGAGCGATACACGGACTTTCTCGTTACCGCCGCCAACAACTATAAGTACAGCTTTAAGGAGCAACTGCTGATCTATGCCCAGAAGCCGGATGCGACAGCCTGCGCGGAAATCGAGACTTGGAACCGGCTCGGTCGCTGGGTGAATAAGGGCACAAGAGGCATTGCGCTCCTTGTTGATAGAGATACCCCATACAAGCTGCGCCATGTCTTTGACTACTCGGACACGAACAGCCGTGCCGGTCGGGTGGTCACGCTTTGGCAAATGCGTCCGCAATTTGAAGAACCCGTAAAAGAAAGCCTTCAGGATAGCTTCGGAGAGGTGGAGCTTGCAGCAGACTTTCCACATTTCCTTATGGAGATTGCAAAGAATGCTGTTGAGGATAACTTTTCAGATTACCTTTCCAATCTCCAGTCTGTCAAAGGTGACAGCTTTTTGGAGGAGCTGGACGATCTCAATCTGGAAGTCTGGCTAAAAGACACTCTGCAAAGCAGCGTCGCGTATATGGCGCTGGTGAGAGCAGGCTATCAGCCGAGCCTCTTCTTCGCACGGGATGATTTCTCCCATATTTACGATTTCAATACGGTTCCGGTGATCTCTGTTCTCGGTGCGGCAACGAGCGATATTTCAGAGATGGTGATCCGAGAAATTGCAGAAACCGTAAAAGGGCTGGAAAAAGAGGAAAAACAGAGTAATCGCACATTTGCGAGAGGCCGATCCTCTGAGTATCATGAAAGCAGAAACAATAAAACCGAAAGGAGCTATGAAGATGGAACTGACCTATACGATGCAGGGAGATTACCTGATCCCCGACCTGACCGTTCCGGAGAGCCCGAAGATTGGGAAGTATGGAATGCTGCGTCGGACCTTCCTCCGAGAGCATCGGGACGGGATCTACACTGGGATGCTGCTGGAAGGAACACTGAACAGCCACTTGGAGGAAGTGGACGCCCAGGCCAACCGGATGATGGACAAGCTGACCGAGCAGATGAAGACGCTCAACGGCGTGACCGAGCAGATGAAGTCCGAAGACCAGATGAAGTGGGTTCAGCTGATGAACTCGATCCGGAACTCGGCGGAGGAAGTGGTCCTGAGAGATCTGATCTACGCGTAAGTCTTCCCTCTGAGGAAGAACAACAGGAACTGATTGCAGAAGCGGAGGCTGAAATAACCTCCGCTTTTGTTATTTCTCAGGAAGATATTGACTCTGTTTTCCTAAGCGGAAGCGGCTTTCAGAATGGTAAATACCGTATCTACCGTCAGTTTCAAAAGAATGAGGACAGCAAAGGCAATATTGATTTTCTCAAAAAAGAGTACGGCACAGGCGGCGGTACGCATTATTTCCCAGACGGTACGCAGGGACACACTT
>OIZL01001736.1_pt1 | contig 11116 bp, 18 predicted proteins | sample 1588541 | NCBI WGS metagenome assembly OIZL01 (sample SAMN03283285) | human gut metagenome | biome: human-associated habitat; material: feces | host: Homo sapiens | place: Peru | collected 2012 | reverse complement strand
ACTTTAAATAATAATTATATAAATATTAATATTGAAGGAAATAATACTACTTCTAAAGATATAAAAGTATTAAATGGAATAATATTACTTTACAATCAAAATAAACTAGTTGGAGCAACAACATTTGGAATAGAAAATATTAGTAATAAAAAAGATTTCTCTTATGTTGTAAGTTATCCTCATGTTACTTATGACAAAGTAGAAGTATCTTATACTTTTGCCTATTAGACCTAAAATTAGGTCTTTTTTTTATTTTGTTTTTATTGTATAATAAAAATTGAATTTGGCGGTGATTTATTTGGAGTTTGTAAATGTTGGTAAAATATACACAACACATGGTTTAAGTGGAGAAGTTAAAGTTAAATCAAGCTTTAATTACAAGGATAAAATATATGTAAATGGGTTTAACTTTTATATTGGAGAAAATAAAGAAATATTTAAGCTTAGAAGTTTTAGAAAACAAAATGAATATGACTTATTAACCTTTGAAACATTAGATAATATTGATAAAGTAATTAAATATCGAGGAAGCTTTTTATATGTTTTAAGAAGTGATATTAAAATAAATAGTTATTTAAATAGTGATTTAATTGGATTAAATGTTTTTTATAAAAGTAAAAATATAGGAGTGGTAACAGGAATATTTGATGCTGGACATGGTAATTTTATTATAGATATTTCAGGAACATTTATTCCAAGAAATGATAATTTTATAGATAAAGTGGATTTGAAAAATAAAAAAATGATAGTAAAGAATATGGATGGTCTTTTATGAAAATAGATATACTTAGTTTATTTCCTTTTATGTTTGATAATTTTTTAAATACATCAATCATTAAAAGGGCAATTGAAAAGAAAAAAGTTGAAATAAATGTAATAAATTTTAGGGATTATTCAAAAGATCCTCATAAAAAGGTGGATGATACACCTTTTGGTGGGGGAAGTGGAATGGTTCTTACTTGTCAACCAATATTTGATTGTGTTGAAAGTATAAGAACAGATGATAGCTATGTTATATTACTTACTCCAACTGGTGTTACATATAATCAAAAACTAGCTAAGGAATTAACAAACTTTAAACATTTGATAATTATATGTGGACATTATGAGGGCTTTGATGATAGAATAAGGACATTAGTAGATTTAGAAATATCAATTGGCGATTACGTTTTAACTGGAGGAGAACTTGCCAGTATGGTAATAACAGATTCTGTTACAAGACTTATTGATGGTGTTATTACAGATACATCTTTAGAGGATGAATCATTTAATAATAATTTACTTGATTATCCAGTTTATACAAAGCCAAGAGATTTTAGAGGTATGAAAGTTCCTGATGTATTACTATCTGGTGATCATAAAAAAATAGATGAATACAGAAAAAAAGAACAAATAAGATTAACTAAAGAAAAAAGAAAAGATTTACTTTCATAGTTGTAGGAGATGATATTATGACAAAAAGATTTGTTGTAACAAAAGATGAAAATACACAAACAATTACTTATAAAGAATATGATAGTTTAAAAGGGTATGATGTTAAACCAAAAAATAAATTATCTAAAGAAGATATTATTAATGTTGATGAAATGGTTATTATTAATCCATCTTTGATTGAAAAATTAATTAGTAAAAAGTGTAAGAAAACGTTAGAAAGAATTTTAAAGTTTATATCTTTTATATATGATGATGATGAAACAGGGGAAGAAAGTGTTACACTTGCTTTAAATGAAATTGCTAAATTTAAAGAACTTTTAGATACTAAATATAAGGAATATATGAAAGAAAAAGAATATAAACTTATGCTAAAGAAGCTTGAAATACTTGAAAATGAAGTAAAACTTAGAAAACTTTATTTAAATTCTAAAGAAAATAGTGAAAAAAAGAGTAAAGGAAGATAATTTTAAACTAATTTAATATAATTAAGTAGACAAATTAATAAATTTATGTTATCATTAAAAACGTGAAAAAAGCAATCCAATGTTTTTATATGTATAAAATAGTTTATAACTTAAATATGATTGTGGGAAAGAAAAGGAGATGAAGTATAATGAATAAGGTTGACGCTATTGCAGCAAAACAAATAAGAAATGATATTCCTGAATTTAGAGTAGGAGATACAGTACGTGTAGATTATAAAATAATCGAAGGTAAAAAAGAACGTATCCAAGCATATGAAGGAGTAGTCGTAGCAAAAAAAGGTTCAGATGTTAGTGAAACATTTTCTGTAAGGAAAGAATCAGCAGGTGTAGGAGTAACAAGAATTTTCCCTGTTAACTCACCAAAAATCGCTAAACTTACTGTTATTAAGAAAGGTAAAGTTAGACGTGCTAAATTAAATTTCTTAAAAGGTTATAAAGGCCAATATAGAATTACTGAAAGAGGACAAAAATAATCTTTGTCCTTTTTATAATATTTGAAGGTGCTATATGAAAAAAGAAAAAATAAAAGAAATAAGTATTTATCTTTTAATAATTGTTATGGTTATTTTAATAAGAACATTTTTGATTACACCAGTTAGAGTTAATGGAACAAGTATGGATCCAACATTAAAAAATGGTGAAATAATGATTTTAAATAAAGTAAAGTATAATAATAATGATATTAAAAGATTTGATATTGTAGTAATTAAAATGGATAAAGAATTACTTATTAAAAGAGTAATAGGTCTTCCTAATGAAGAAGTAAAATATGTTGATAATAAATTATATATTAATAATGAATATGTAGAAGAAACATTTTTAAATGAAGATGTTTATACAACTAATTTTTCTTTAAGTGACATTAATTTAGAAAAAATACCAGAAAATTGTTATCTTGTTTTAGGAGATAACCGTGAAGTTTCACTTGACAGTAGGATATTTGGTTGTTTTACTAAAGATAAAATATTAGGAAGTGCTAATCTAGTATTATTTCCATTTAATAAAGTAGGTTATAAAAAATAAAGGACTTATGATAAAGTGATAGTCCTTTTTTATTTGACATATAAAACTTGTTTTGTTATTATGATTTTAAGGAGTGACTTTTATGAATCTGGAAGAAGAAATAATTAAAATAAAAGAAAGAAATAAAAAAGTTGAGCTTGATAAAAAATGGGAAACAAGTATAACAAGAAAAATATGTATAATGATATTAACATATATTGTAGTTGTTATATATTCTTATATAATAAAGAAATATGATAACATTTTTTTAAGCTCATTTGTCCCTGTTATTGGATTTTTACTTTCTACTTTTTCTTTGAAATATATAAGAAAAATATGGGAAAATAAAGTGATTAGGAGAAATTAATATGATAAAGTTTAGTAGTGATGAAAGTGTTACAAAAAGTACAGGAATAAAAAATATTAATAAGGAAAAAGATTGTAATTTAAAATTACCACATATAGCTATTGGCGTTTTTTCATATATTTTGTTTAATAATATAATAGAAAATTACGAAAGCATTAAACTTGGATACATGAATTGTGCTAATTTTGAAAAAGGCATTTATAAAGTTAAATATAAAGACACTTATTTCACTTTGTTTCTAGCTGGAGTGAGTGCTCCTCATATTGCAGGTGACATTGAAGAGTTAAGTTTTCATGGTGTTGATACATTCATAATATTTGGTAACTGTGGTGTTCTTGATAAAAATATTGAAGATTGTTCGATTATAATTCCAAATATGGCTTATAGAGAAGAGGGAACAAGTTATCATTATATGAAAGATAGTGAAACGATTGAACTTAATAAAGAGTTTAAATCTTTATTTAAAAATATTTTAAAAAGCAATAGATTCTTATATAATGAAGGAGCTACTTGGACAACAGATGCTTTTTATAGAGAAACTAGGGAAAAAGTAAATTATTATAAAAATAAAGGTGTAATATGTGTCGAAATGGAAGGTTCTGCTATTGGAGCAGTATGTGATTATAAAAAATTACATTATTTTACTTTTTATTATGCTGGAGATAATTTGGACAGTATAACTTGGGATGAAAGAAGCCTTAAGCAAGAAGCAAACTTTGAAAACAAGGTTTTAGTACCCAAATTAGCATTTGAACTTGCCTATGAAATAGATAAAATGTAGAAAATTGGTAAAATTTGGCATACGATTTTTTGGCTTACTATATAGACAAATACCTTGTAATAGTATATAATCTATTTATACAAATGAAGTTATAAACTTTGAAAGGAATGGTATATATGGCAAGTAATAAAAATAAATCTTATCTTGGAGATAATAAGAAAAAAGTAGTTAATAGACTTAGTGTAATTGAAGGACAAATAAATGGTGTAAAAAGAATGATCGAAGATGATAAAAACTATGATGATGTTATTACACAATTATATGCTGCTGAAAGATCTATAGCTAGTTTATCTAAGACAATTTTACAAGAATATTTATATTCAAGTACTTCAAATCTTGAAAAAGAAAATGCTAAAGTTGTTACAGAAATAGTAGATATGCTAAAGAAAATAAATAAATAATGTAGAAAAAGAAAGTATTAAAAATGCTTTCTTTTTTAATAAATATTTAATTTTTTCTATTTAAATTTAGGTGCTTTTTAATTTTATCCGTATAATTATATATAGAGGATAAGAATATCTTCTAAAAAAACGAAAGGGGGATTTTACATAAAAAGGTTTTAAATTTATAGAATATGTATTATATTAATGTAAGTATGTAGTTATATTGTAGTATATATGTAGTAATAATGTTGACAAATGTTTGCTGATATGTTATTATTGCAATAGAAAGTGAGATGATTATTATGTCTAGTTTAACAAGTGCAATTAATGTAAATGTAGATACACAAGTAAAAGAAAAAGCAACAAATATTTTAAAGGATTTAGGTTTAAACATGAGTACTTTTATTAATATGACTTTAGTACAAGTTATAAAAAGAAATGGAGTGCCATTTGAAGTGACAAATCCTAAGCCTAGTAAAGAAATGTTAGAAGCATTAAAGGAAGTTAATGATATGATAAATGATCCTTTAAAATATCCAAGATATACAAATAGGGAAGATTTAGAAAAAGCATTATTAGAGGATGACTAGTTATAAATATAATGTTGTTTATTCTACAAAGTTTAAAAAAGCACTAAAAAAATTGATAAAGCAAGGTAAGGATATTAATGAATTATTTGATATTATAGATAAATTAGCAAAAGAAGAAGATTTAAATTTGAAATATAAAAATCATAATTTAGTCAATGATAAATATTATAAGAATTGTAATGAATGTCATATAAATCCAGATTGGTTACTAATTTATCGATATAATAAAGATAGATTATTGCTTTTATTAATTGATACAGGAAGTCATAGTGAATTATTTAAATAATTTTTAATATTATAATTTATTCTATATATTATAATGGTTGGAATTAGTGTTGGCGGTAAATATTAAATTTTTAATTTATAACATAAAAAGAAAGTATTAAAAATGCTTTCTTTTTATGAATTAATCATTTATTTTTTTGAATATTTAAAACTATTCCAATTAGAATCGTAAATGATATTAAACTACTACCACCATAACTAATAAAAGGAAGGGTAATACCAGTTATAGGAAGAAGACCAATAGTCATAGATATATTTTGTATTTGTTGATAGATTAAAACAGCACAAATACCAGATAAAATATATTTATATATGTTTTCTTTTTTGTTTTTTCCAATATTTATTATCTCTTTATCAAAGATAAAAATTGTTAAGATTAAAATAATACTTCCAAAAAGACCAAAACAGCTAGTAAAAGATGCAAAGATAAAATCTGTTTGAAGTTCTGGAAAATAAATAGGTATATTATTAATTCCATGTCCAAAAATACCACTTGAACTAATACTTATAATGGAATTAGTTAACTGCATACCATTTAAATTAACAAAATCAAATAATCTATCTAATCTATAAAATAAACTTGATCCAAAAATACTTATAAATAAATCTTGTTTATATAAATATAAGTATAAAATACTTCCAAGTCCAAGTATTCCAAGGAAAATAAAATAAATAAACCATTTTAAATTAATTCCACTTACAAATAACATAACAATTAAAATAACAAAGTATACAATAACTGCTCCAGTATCAGGTTCTAAAAAGGTTAATATGCTTGGAATTAGTGTTATTATTAAACATTTTATAATTAAATTAAAATCACTTTGTTCACTTTTCCTGTTTTTATTAATAATTTCTGCTAAAAACAAAATTAAACTTATTTTCATGAATTCACTAGGTTGAAAACTGCCAAAAACAGGTATATAAAACCAGGCTTTTATACCATTTGTTTTTTCTCCGATAAGAAGCACTAAAAGAAGTAAAAATACATTTAATAAGTATATATATTTACTTTTATTTATTAAAATATTATTATCTATATTGATTATTATAAGTATTAAAACTATTCCAAGTATATAAAAAATTGTTTGTTTAATAACTAAATTATTAAGTGTTTCAGGTAAATAATTTAATGTACTTGAAATAGATAAAATACTTATTAAATAAAATATAAATAAGCAAAAAATAATTGTTTTATTAATCTTTATTTTCTTTTTCATATTAATATTATGGAATATTTAGCAAGTTTTATAATTTTTTTCATAAAATTTATTAGATAAAAAGGAGATTATTTATTATGGAAAAAAGACCAAATATATTTAAACCAAATATTAATAAAAAATTAAGTAACAATAAAGTATCTTATTATTCTTTTTTAGAAGAAAAAGTACCTGATGTTAGATATGAAAAAAGTAATTCTAATAATTCTTTTAGAGTAAATAAAATATCTAATAATAATTATATTTTTAATGTAGATGTATTAATTAAAACAAGAAATGATGAAGTTAAAACAAAAATATCAGGTAAAATGGGTAGTAATATAATAACAAGTGATGGAAGAATAATAAATACAGCTGACATTATAGAAATAAAAGAAATATAAAATAAAAAAACTTCTTTTTGGAAGTTTTTTTAAGTATTTTATTATTTTATATACAAGCTACATATGTATCAGGTAAACAGCTAATTGCACCTACACAGTTTAAGTTAAGTGTAAATAGTGAGTTTGTTGAAACATAAGGATTTTCACTTGCTTCATCAGGATTTGGTGCTAAAACACGACAAGTACAGCAACATCCATCTACAGCTTCACATCTAAATACGGAACTTCTACTTGTTTGACCATTTAATGTATATGGCATTGTCCAAAGTGTCGTATTACCACAACTATAGAAAGTTATTGGCCTTGTGTTGTAACAACATGATGAAGTTGCACATCCTAAGTATGGTCTATCACAACTATTTAATGCATCATCACAAACATCACCTTGTCTTTGTAATGTAACAATAGTGTTTAATATGTTTGTGTAGCAAGAACATTCGTTATTGTTATTATTTTCACACATTTTAAATTTCCCCCTTTCAAATGCAATCTACAAAAGTATCAGGTAAGCATTGTAAAACACAAATACAATTACAATTTAATGTATAAAATGAATTTGTAGCAACATAAGGATTATCAAGAGCTGCAGTAGCATCAGGATTTGGTGCTAAAACACGACAAGTGCAGCAACATCCATCAGTTTTTTCAACTCTAAAAACACTACTAGTTCCAGTTTCATCATTTAAAGTATAATTTAATGTGATAAGCTCATTGTTTCTATTGTAAAAAGTAACAGGTCTTGTGTTATAGAAGCAAGCTGATGTGTTACATCCTAAAAATGGTCTATCACAAGAATTTGGTATATCATCAAACTTTTCTGCTTTACTTTGTAATTTACATATAATTTTTAATATTTTTTCAATACAACAATTATTATTATCCATATATAATCCACCCCTTTTATTTGTTCTAATATAAGATATTCAATATTTATGCATAATGTGTGTTATTTATACCTAATAAAATATTTGAATTTTACAAAAAATATTATATAATATATTTATAGGGTAAAACCAAGGAGGAAATTATGAAATTAGAATATATTATTTTAGCAGTTATATTTATTATATTACTTCTAGCAGTATTAAAAATAAATAAGAAAGATGTAAAATTAGAATTTAATAAACTTACTTCTTATTTAGGAGGTAAAGATAATATTATCGATACAGAAGTGAATTTATCGAGGTTTATTGTAACTGTAAAAGATATAGATAAAGTAGATAAAGATGCAATTGTAGAACTTGGGGCTAAAGGTATTGTAGAAATAGATAATCAATTAAAGATAATTTTAGGACCTAATTCTAAACAGTTAAAAAAATATATAGATGACATAAAATAATAAATTTTGATATATTTTTACAAAATTCGACAAATAACGACATGAAATCTTGTTAACCTTATATTAAGGAGTGATTTTATGTTGTTTTTTGATAGTTTAATTATTTATTTAGTATTTTTGCTTTTTCCAATACTTTTATATCTTATATTTTTAGCTTATACTAAAATAACAAACAAAAAAGAAAGTGAGCTTTTATTTGATTTATGTTTACTGAGTTCAGTTTATTTAATTATAAAATATTATATTTATTTTCCTAATAAAATATTTCTTCTTTTAGTAAATGTCCCTTTAGTAATAGGAATTATTAGAAAGAGAAATTTACTTAATATTGTTTTATCTATAATAATTACTTTTTATTATTATAAATTATTTGATTTTAATATTTACTTTGTTTTTTCTGAATATTTATTTTATTTTTTATATTTTTATTTTTTTAATAAAAAACATAAAAAAGATAATAGTGTTACTATAATAAACAATTTTACTTTTTTAAAGGGAATAGTGTTATCTTATGAGATATTTTATATTGTTCCTGATAGTAATGATATTTATTTTGTTATTATAAATTTATTTGTTCTTCTTATTATATTTTATGTAATATGTTACTTAGTAGTTAAATTAATGGAAAAAGCTGAAAAAATATTATCTCTTAACAAAGTTTTAAATGAATTACAGCATGAAAAAGAATTAAAAAATTCTTTGTTTAAAATAACACATGAAATTAAAAATCCTATCGCGGTATGTAAAGGGTACGTTGATATGTTTAATAAAAATGATATGAATAAGTGTGAAAGGTATAATGAAATAATAAAAAATGAATTAAATAGAACACTTACAATAATGGATGATTTTATGAATTATACTAAAATTAAAGTTAATTTAGATATTATAGATATTAATATGTTATTAAATGAAGTTTTGGAGTCTTTTTCTTTGATATTTAAAATAAATAATATTGATTTAATAAATAAAGTAACAGATGATGAAATATATATAAATGGTGATTATGATAGATTAAAACAAGTTTTTATTAATTTAATAAAAAATGGTATTGAATCTTTTGATGGTAAAAAAGGAAAACTTGAAATAAATACTAAAGAAAATAATAAAGAGGTTATAATATCAATTATAGATAATGGATGTGGAATGGATGAAGATATTTTAAAAAATATTAATGAAATGTTTTATACAACAAAGAAAAATGGTACAGGTATAGGACTTCCTTTATCAAATGAAATCATAAAACTTCATAATGGAAAATTAAATTTTTATTCAAAAAAGGGTGAGGGAACAACGGTGGAAATAATTTTTAATAAAGTTGACATAAATTGACAAGTACATTTTACTTCATGATAGACAAATAAGTAATAAAAGATTATTATTAATATAGAAGAGGTGTTTATATGAAAAAATTATATGGTTTATTTTTTACAATGCTAATGTTTGTAGGTTTAGGTGTAGTTAATGCAAGCACACTTGCTAATGATAGCAATAATAACATTGATTTTCCAACAGTTTTTAATAGTGATTCTAAAGTAACAATAACAGGGATAAGTTCTTATGATTTAAGTTATCAAATTCAAAAGGTTGATAATGATACAACTTTAAGTACTGCAATTGATAATTATTATAAAACAAAACTTGAATTAGAAAAAATAACAGATCAAACAAGTGAAGAATATTTAACTAAAAAAAGTGAGTTAAATAATTATTTAACAGAAATTAATAATAATATAAAAGATTATGATGATACTGCTTGGAAAACATCTACAAATGATAGTATTTATAATTCAACTGATGTTACAAGTACAACAGATGGAAAATATATTGTATGGGTAAAATTAGTAAATAAAACAAATAGTAGTACAATTTACGATAATAATTTTTATTCATTTAAAGAATATGGTTCTACTACAAATAATCCTGAAACAGGAATTGAAACAACAGCTTTATATGTTGGAGTGGCAGCTTTAGTTATTCTTGGTTCATCATTAGTATTTAGAAAAAATAAAGAAATGTATAATTAATTTAAAAAATTATCAAAAATGACTTGAAAAAAGTAAATTTGTTTGTTACAATAAATTTACTTTATTTATGGCGAGATAGCTCAGCTGGCTAGAGCAATCGGTTCATACCCGGTGGGTCAAGAGTTCGAATCTCTTTCTCGCTACCAAATATAAAATATAGCAGATAGAAATATCTGTTTTTTTATTATTTAACATAAAATAAAAATGTGGTAAAATGAAATTAAAGGAAGTGAAACGATGGGAGGAATCAGTGTGTTATTTTTGATGGGAGTAGTACCATTTGTATATATAATGTATCTTATTGTATTAGTATTTATTATATTATTTTTAGTAATTAGTTACACTTTTGATAGTATTTCAACTATGTGTATTAGTAAGAACTTAAATTATAATTATAAATTAAGAACATGGATACCATTTTATAATAAATATATATTAGGTAAAATTACAAATAATAAAACACTAGGGGTAATCTTGGGAGTTTTAATGTTTATTATATTTTGTATAAGTGTTTATATTTATATTAATACGGAAATAGGAATTGTCTTTTTTATAATTTTATTAATTCTTATTGTTTTATCTTTTGTAATTGATATTATAATATCACATAAAATATATAAGAATGTTACAAGTAAATATGCTGATATATTAACTGTTGTAAATGTTTTAACACTTGGTTTAACAAGACCTATAATTCTTTTTATAATTAGAAATAAATATAGTAAAGAAACTAAGTAAATTAAATTTTAAATATATAAAATTATAATATTTATGTTATAATAATATTGTAATTAATAAAATACTTTTTGAAAGGTGTGAA
>OIZL01001735.1_pt1 | contig 11120 bp, 11 predicted proteins | sample 1588541 | NCBI WGS metagenome assembly OIZL01 (sample SAMN03283285) | human gut metagenome | biome: human-associated habitat; material: feces | host: Homo sapiens | place: Peru | collected 2012 | reverse complement strand
TTAATTTATCGGCTGTTTGCACCTTAAATCTGCTCCTTTTTCTGTGTCGTTTTACGCACTCATTTTACTTCCAGTAAGCGGACAATTACAGAACAGATGATGAATCTGGATTTGAAGAATGCTTATGAATACGGAATAAAATGGATTATGCAGCATCCAGAAATCACAGTGAATTCGCTTATGAGACTTTCGGCAAAAGTAATGGCACGGACTGGAAGCGAGTATCACACAATTACAGGTGATTTTTCTGCGGCAAAAGGAGAACTCAGAAAAGTAAATGTAACGGCAGGAATTGGCGGAGCCTCTTATATGGCGTATCAGAAAGTTCCTGCAAAGCTTGAATCATTTTGCCAGAAGTTGAATGAACTCCGCAAAAATATAAATCCAAAAGACATTCCTTCTGTTTACAAGCTGAGCTTCTGGGCGCATTATGAACTGGTAACGATTCATCCGTGGGTAGACGGAAACGGCAGGATGAGCCGCCTTTTGATGAATCTTTTGCAGTGGGAATACGGACTCATTCCTTCAAAAGTTCTAAAAGAAGACAAGGCGGAATATATTCAGGCTCTCATAGACTCACGGGAAAAAGATGATGATAGTATTTTTATTGACTTTATGTTGAACCTTCATGCAAAACATCTGCAAAGAGAAATTGAACAGTTTAAGGCTTCCATGAGCGAAAACAATGAGAAAATGGTCGATAAATCGCTTTTGAAACTGAAAATGATCGATAAGTGGTCTGTAAAGCCAACTTTAGCCGAGAAACTGGTCGATATTTTGCATTTTATGAGCGATAAATCCAAAATCACTACAGAGGAACTTGTGCGGCATTTTGATTTTGCACCTACAACAGCCAAGCGTTACCTGCGCCAGCTGACTGAATTCGGCTACCTTGAAGCAATGGGCGGGAATAAGAACAGATGCTATAAACTAAAAGAAGGAGAACTGTAAACCCATCGAATTCGAGGGGGTTAACTGTAAATGTATAAAAAATCTGCTATAATATATATGAGGATTTATTATGGATCAAAATGAATTGGATTCAACCTGCGGTGTTTCAGACGATGAACTTACCAAACGTTTTATTGAAGCCGTTAGAATTGAAAACGAAATAAAAAAAGCAAAGGGAACTCCAATTTCCTGCTACGACTCAGCAACAAATTCTGCTTATCTGCTTTATTCTGATGGAACGAGAAAATATGTCCGAGCAAATTAAAAAGCAAGGCTACGCCAGTTATAAACGTTCTGAACTTCTCTCAATTCTAAAACCTTTCCTCGGAAAAATTATAAACATTCAAACCGGAATCGAGGCAAATCTTTCTAAGCACTCAGTCGACAAAATGACGAGTGCAAAAGCTTTGGAAAAATCAAAAGCAAATGGTTTTACTCTTGCAGAACATTTTGAATTGGCTGCAAAAATCAAGCCTCTTTATGAAAGCGCAATACTCGTAGCCTCTCATGGAAATCTTAAAAATCCTGATGACCCAAATGTTGTTTCAATAAAAAGATTTGTTTCTGCCGCAATTTTACAAAGTGGTAGAAAGGCTGATGTATTGATTACTGTAAAAGAAAGTATTGCAAACGGACACAGAATATATTCAATAGAACTAGATGAAATAAATAAAGCCTCCGAAAGATTCGAAGGCTTGAGTGACGCGGCTGAAAAATCAGCGAACAGGGCAACTAAGACACCTCACGTCGATAATTCAAGTATAGCAGATAAAACTGAAAAGTCAAGCGAGGAACCAAAATGACCGCAAAAGATTTGAAAAACGCACTTTTACAGGAAGCTGTGCAAGGAAAATTAGTTCCTCAGATTGCAAGCGAAGGCAACGCAAGGGATTTACTGGAAGAGATACGGAAAGAAAAATTGTCACACGGATTGGATTTGCGCCTTGAAGCTTCGCTGGCAATAAACGCAAAATCTGGAAAGAAGAAATCAAAAAAAGAGACAGCGTTAGCTGGCTCGAATCCGTGTGACATTACAGAAGACGAGATTCCTTTTGAGATTCCAGAGAATTGGTGTTGATGCAGAATTACTGATATTGCAACTTGTGAATTGGGTAAAACTAAAGATGCTCTAAAGAATAAGGGAGAAATGAAAGATTATCTTTGTTCAATAAACATACAAGAAGAAGGAATTGATTTATCAAAAGTCAAACAAATGAAATTTGAGGCAAGCGAATATGAACGATATACCGTAAAAAAGAATGATTTGCTTATATGTGAGGGAGGTGATGCGGGAAGATGTGCAATTTATGACAGAGATGAACCAATGTATTATCAAAATGCACTTCATCGTGTGAGATTCTTTTGTGATTTAAATCCCAAATTTTATTTATATGTATTCCATGTCTATAAAGCAAACAAGATTTTAACAGAAGCAAGCAAAGGAGTTACAATTCAACATTTAACAGGAGCAGCATTGAAGGAACTTTGTTTTCCTCTCCCACCCCTTGCCGAACAAAAACGCATTGTCGCCGCAATCGAAAAGTTCATGCCGCTTATAGAAGAATACGGCAAAAAAGAAACACAACTCAAAGCCATTAATGAAAAAATCGGCACACTCACAAAAAAAGCAATCCTGCAGGAAGCCGTACAGGGTAAACTTGTTCCTCAGATAGCCAGCGAAGGAAATGCGCGGGATTTGCTGGAAGAGATACGCAAAGAAAGACTGTCACACGGATTGGATTTTGCTAACGCAAAATCTGGAAAAAGGAAATCAAAAAAAGAGACAGCGTTAGCTGGCTCGAATCCGTGTGACATTACAGAAGACGAGATTCCTTTTGATATTCCAGAAAACTGGTGTTGGTGTAGATTAGGAGAAATTGGTGATTGGAAAGCAGGATCAACTCCTTCACGCTCTAATCCAGAATTATATAATGGAAATATACCTTGGTTAAAAACTGGAGATTTAACTGATGGCGATATAAATGAAATACCAGAATGTATTTCTAAAAAGGCACTTGAATCTTGTTCTATGAGATTAAATCCTATTGGTTCAGTATTAATAGCAATGTATGGAGCAACAATCGGAAAACTTGGTATTTTGAAAATTGAAGCAACAACAAATCAGGCTTGCTGTGCATGTGTTCCATACAATGGGATTTACAATAAGTATTTGTTCTATTATTTAATGTCTCAAAAAAAAGATTTTACAGAAAAAGCAGAAGGTGGAGCTCAACCAAATATTTCACGAGAAAAACTTGTTGTTCATTTATTACCACTTCCACCATATGAAGAGCAAAAACGTATAGTTGATACAATCGAAAAAATTTTACCTTTATGTAAAAAATTATAAAATCAAGGAGAATTAAAAATGGAAAATAATAATACTCGCGGCTCTGAATGGAATAAATGGGATTTACATATTCATACACCTTTTACTGGTAAAAATGATCAATTTACAGGAAGCAGTAAAGATGAAAAATGGGATAATTATTTAACAAAAATAGAGCAAAACAATGATGTTAAAGTTCTGGGAATAACAGATTATTTTTCAATAGATAATTATTTATACATGCTGGAACTACAGAAAAATGGGCGTATACCGAATGTTTATTTAATACCAAATGTTGAACTTAGAATACTTCCTGTTACCAGAACTGAAACTCCAATTAATATACATGTTTTATTTGACCCAGAATTAAATATAGATATAATTCAAAGGGATTTTTTCAACCAACTTCAATTTGAATATTCTGGTTCAAAATTTCAATGTAATAGAGATTCATTAATCCAATTAGGAAAAGCAATAAATACTAATTCTGTCTCAGATGAAGAAGCTTACAAAACTGGACTTAATCAATTTAATATTACATTTCCTGATTTAAGAAATGTCTTAAAAGCAAAATCTTTAGAAGGACATTATATAGTTGGCGTTGCAAATAGTAATAATGATGGTAATAGTGGTATACAAGATAGTTCATTAAGTGCTACAAGAAAAGAAATTTATCGTTTATCAAATTTTATATTTTCCGCTAACAAAAATGATATTAAATTTTTTTTAGGAAAAGGAAGTTTAACAAAAGACCAATTAATTAATGAATATGGTTCTATAAAACCATGTGTACGTGGTTGTGATGCACATGATTTAAATAAAATGTTTAGATTTGATGATAATCGTTATACTTGGATTAAAGCATTACCTACATTCAATGGATTGAAACAAATCTTATATGAGCCAGAAGATCGCGTATGTATTTGTGAACAAGAACCTGAAGAAAAAGCAGATTATCAAATTATTGATTCCATAATTTTTAATAATTCAGAAATGAATCATCAAGAAATTATGTTTAATCAGAACTTGAATACTATAATAGGTGGTAGATCTTCAGGTAAATCGATTTTACTTGGTTGTTTAGCTTCTGCTATTGATCCCAAAATTGAACCAAAAGATAACGATGAATTCAAGAAATATAATAAGCATATTAAAGAATTAAATGAAGGTGTATCAATTAAATGGCGTGATAATACGGATGAATATAGAAAGATTATTTATTATTCACAATCAGCAATAAGTGAAAAAGTACGTGAAGACGAATATGGTATTTCTGGTATAAGTGAGCTTGTTGAAGAAATTGTAAAAAAGGAAACTGATAAATTTGAATTATTAAAGAACTATGATAATTTTGTAACTGTAAACAAATCTGAAATTAATACTAAAATAAACGAATTTTGTCAGTATAAAAATCAAATTGAAGATATTAATAAACAAATAGAAAATATCGGAAATAGGACCGGTATTGAAACTGAAATTCAAAAGATACAAAAAGACATTGAAAGTATAAAAAAGGGCTTATTTAATTATCTATCTCCTGAAGAAGATGAAATTTATTCAGGTTTTAAGGATCAACTTGAAAAACATAGTGTAAGTAAAGAAATATATGTTTCTGATAGTACACAATTACAATTATTAAAAGGATATCAACTATTTGCTCCAATCGACACGGTTCTTTCTAAATTTTCAAATGATTCATATAAACGCATTCAAGAATTTTATACAAATTTGCAAAAGAATGTAAACAATCAATGGAATCAATTTATAGACAGTGAAATTCAAGAAAGAGAAGCTTGTATTGAATCCGAAAATTCACAAATAAATTATATTACGGACTCTGAAATTTATAAACGAGGAGAAAAATTCCAAGAAGATAACACAATAATTAAAGCTAAATCTGAAAAATTACAAGAAGAAACTAATAAAAAAAATCTTATTATTAAACTTGAAGAAGAAAGAAAAAAATTAATTATAGCTAAAGAAGAATGCTCTAAAGATATATGGATAAAATTCTTAAGATTTAAACAAGAATCAGAGAAATTATCTGAACAACTTTCAACTGAACGTGAAGAAGTAAAAATACAAGCTATTTCTACGTATACCTTTAAAACTTTCTTTGATAAAGCTTTAAGCTTACTAAATAGAAGAAACTCTGAAATAAAGAAATATGATAATTACGATGATTTGAAAATTCCTGATTTAGAAAAAGCTATGAAAGACTTCTATAATGGTATTATTTCTGATAAATATGCGTTAGTTAAAACTAATTATCAACAAGCATTAATTGATTTATATTCGAATAATTACTATAAAATCTCTTACGATGTAAATTATGATGGTGATAAATTTAGTAAAATGTCAGAAGGAAAAAAAGCATTTATTGCTTTACGACTTCTTTTAGATTTTGATGATAGTCTTTGCCCAATTATTATAGATCAACCTGAAGATGATTTAGATAATCGTGCTATTTATGATCAGTTAGTAACATATTTGCGTAAACAAAAAAAGCATAGACAAATTATCTTGGCAACTCATAATCCTAATGTTGTAGTTGGTGCTGACGCTGAATTAGTTATTGTTGCAAATCAAAATGGAGATAGTTCCCCTAACCAAGATGGTGTAAAATTTGAATATTATGCAAATGCTATCGAAGATTCATTTACTGATGATTCTATCAAAACTACGTTATTACAAAAAGGAATTAGAGAGCATATTTGTGAAATTTTGGAAGGTGGAAATACTGCTTTTGAAATACGTGAAAAGAAATACGGGTATAAATAATAATTTCATTGGAAAAAAGAAAACATGGACCAAAAATTCCTAAAACGCCTTATTTCAGAATGTCCTCTTACAGATTTTTCACAAAACGAAAACGTTACTGAAAGAGAATTACAGCTTGATAAATACTTAGAACAATTCACTTCTTTCCTTTATGCAAATGAAAATCTACTTATACGAAATTTCTGGCAGGAATATATTGCATCATCAGAAGTCGCCTTGCTTCAAAATTCGCAGATGCTCAGAAGATGTTTTATTTTCCTTGATTGTGCTGTTGCAATTTATAACTATACTGCAAGAAAAAGCAAAGATAAAAAGAACTCTCAAATTGCAGAACATGTTTCTGTTCAGCTTCAAAATGATTTAAATCAATATAAAAGTATTCTGCTTCTTGCAATGAATGGTTGCTTTAATAGCGTGATTGTAGAGTACCGTTCTCTATATGAAAGTTTTGTAATTGGACAGTATCTCGTTCAGAATCCAGATTTAGTTCCTGTTTATAAAGATCATCTGCAATTTCTAAGCTATCATCTTACTCAACTTGTTGGAAACAGTACACCAGAATGGGATAAAATACACGATGAATATTTGAATAAATATGGTTCAGAGTTTGCAGAAAATTATGGTTGGACCAAAAGCAAAATTCCAAATAAAAAAGACAGAAAAATTGGAACACTTGCAAAAGAATGTGATTTAGAAGATTCATTCACGGTTTTATACAAGTATTCCAGTAGTTATGTTCATTCTTCAGCTTTTTCAGTATCAACCAGGACAGATTTATCTCAGATAAAAGTATTCTTTCATGCTGCAATGCACTTTATTGAATTAGAAATAACAGATTACCTGCGAGAATGTAAGCTTCCTGCAAAAGATGCAGTTATTATGCGGAATATTCTGGTATTTTTATATCAGGATTTTGAAAAACTAGATAAAAATCTAAAAGGAGATTTATGATAATGTCCAAAGAAAATAAAAGCGAAATCATAATTTTCAAGACCTCTGATAATACTGTTTCTATTGATGTCCGATTTGAGGGCGAAACTGTTTGGCTTACAATAGATGACATGGTCTCCTTGTTTGAAAGGTCCCGCTCAACAATAAATGAACATATCTTGAATATTTTTGAGGAAGGAGAGCTTGAAAAGGAAAGTTCCGTGAGAAAAATCGGAAATTCCGATTTTTCTACTAAGCCGACTAATTACTACAATCCTAAATCGTCAGAATCAATTGCTTTCTTTTAGATGGTTCAGAACAAGCTTCATTATGCGGTGAATCGGTAGACCGCAGCTGAAATTGTAATGGACTCTTGCATCAAGGCTCGTTCATTCCGGAGGATTTTTTTGTTTTAATATGAAAAGCGATTATCTTACTTCAAAGCCGGCGTTTTATGCGCTTTTTGTTTTTTCACTTCCGATTATAATCGGCAATTTGTTCCAGCAGCTTTACACGATGGTCGATTCGGCGGTTGTGGGGCGGTTTGTGGGCGAGCAGGCTCTGGCGGCGGTCGGTGCTTCGTATTCGCTTACGGTTGTTTTTATCTGCGTGGCGATTGGCGGCGGTGTCGGCTCTTCGGTGATTGTGAGCAAGTATTTTGGCGCGCGCAATTTTTCTGCGATGAAGACTGCGGTCAGCACTGCGTTTTTGACGTTTCTGGGTATCAGCGTTTTTCTTGGCGCGGTGGGAATTGTAATAAACCGTCCGCTTCTTGTGCTTTTAAAGACTCCTTCAGACGCGCTGGACATGGCTCTTGTCTATCTGCGGATTTATTTTCTGGGGCTTCCGTTTTTGTTCATGTACAACGTGATTTCCTCGATGTTCAATGCGATTGGAAATTCGCGGATTCCGCTTGTATTTCTGATTTTTTCTTCAGTTCTGAATGTCGCGCTGGACTTTCTGTTTGTAGCGGTGTTTAAGACCGGAGTTGCAGGAGCGGCTTGGGCCACGCTGATTGCCCAGGGGCTTTCGTGCGTTCTGTCGTTCGCGGTTTTTATGCGCACGCTTGGGAAATTCAAGGATTCAGAAGATGGAGTTGAGGCGGCCGAAGAAACTTCCGATGGCGCAGTCTTAATGTCTGGCGGCGCAAGTTTTTGTGGCGGCAGGCTGACCTGTGGCGGTTACAGGAAATTCAGATTTTTTGACGGACGCGAGCTTTCATCAATGGCGAAAATCGCGATTCCTTCCATATTACAGCAGTCCACCGTTTCTATCGGGATGATGCTGGTTCAGTCCGTTGTGAACAGTTTCGGCTCGGAAGCGCTTGCCGGATATTCTGCGTTCAGCCGCATTGCGTCGATTGCGATTGTTCCTATGGCGGCGTTGAACAATTCAATGTCGTCTTACACGGCGCAAAATATAGGGGCAGGAAAACCGGAGCGCGTTGTAAAAGGCTACCGTGCGGCGAATCTTATGGTCGCGTTTTTTGCGGTAACGCTCTGCCTGTGCATTGAGATTTTTTACCGTCCGCTGATTTCTCTCTTTATCGGGGACGGCGGAAGCGAGACTGCTCTGCGCACAGGACAGGCCGCGCTTCGCTTTGAAGGATTTTTTTACTGCTGGATAGGATTTAAAATGACCTGCGACGGACTTTTGCGCGGAGCGGGCGACATGAAAGTATTTACGCTTGCAAATTTAATCAATCTTTCAATCCGCGTGCTTGTCTCTGTCGTATGCGCTCCGCAGTTCGGAATTGAATGGGTCTGGTATTCCGTTCCGATGGGCTGGTTCACAAACTTTGTAATTTCATTCGCGGAATACAGAACGGGGAAGTGGAAGAGGGTGATAGAAAGATGAATGATAAATTAGCGGAATATCAAAAAGTTCAAGCGGTTGCAAAAATTGTTTTGGAAGAAATTGAAAAATTTATAACTGAAAATAGCACAGAAAAAGAAATTGCAGAGCAATGTAAAAAACTGCTGGAAAAACATGGAATTCAAGAAACTTGGTATTACGGTTGTCCTGCGTTGGTTTTGTTAGGAAGCCGAAGTTGTGTTTCGGTTTCTGGAAAAGATTATTTTCCTTCTGAAGAAAAAGTGGGCGCAGAAAATCTTATAACAATCGATTTGAGTCCTTTGAAAAATGGAATTTGGGGAGATTGCTCAAGAACGTTTGTTTTTGAAAATGGAAAAATTCAGGCAAAAGAAAATGTCAAAAATGACGAATTTGCAGATGGTCTAAAAATTGAAGAATTTTTGCACAATCATTTTAAAAATTATGTAAAAGTTGGAATGACTTTTGAGCAAATTTATTTTGAAATGAACAGCGAGATTCAAAAATTCGGTTATGAAAATCTGGATTTTCTAGGAAACGTAGGACACACAATCGAAACAAAAAAAGAAAATCGCTTATATTTTGAAAAAGGCAATAAAACAAAACTGAACGAAAACATGCTCTTTACATTTGAACCCCACATCAGAAAAGCCGGCAAAAAGTGGGGTTTCAAATTGGAAAATATATATTATTTTTCTGTGATGGGCGTGGAAGAATTGTGAAAATGGGATAGATTTTGTGATATACTATATTATATTATAAAAAATATTATTTCTACAGTATTTCCATTTGCATTATTTGTTTGGATTGCTGTAATGTGTACTAAACCTGAATTTGGTTACAAAGATAATAAAAAAATTGATAAGAATAATACGCCAATGTTTAGAGATATTCCTTGTAATAAAGATATTTATTATGCAAATACACTCATTTATTTAAATAAATTTGGTTATAAAGAAGGAAATATAATTGGGGCAATCATTCTTAAATGGATCAAAGAAGATAAAGTTAGGTATATTAAACGTAATGATGGTACTAGAAAAGAAGAAAGTGTATTAGATTTAACTAGTAAGCCTGAGTTTACTGAAAAAGTTGAACAAGAATTATTTGATATTATGTATAAAGCTTCAGGAGATGGATATCTTGAAAGTAAAGAACTTGAAAAGTATTGCAAAAATCATTATTCAAAGTTCTTTAGTATATTTACAAGACAAGTTAATGAGAAAATTAATTCTTTAGAAGCTGAAGGTAAAATTTATAAAAAGATTAATAAAAAAGATACTAAAGCAAAGAAAATTATGGATGAATCAATTTATGAAGATAGTCAAAGACTATTTGGTTTAAAACTATTCTTTAATGAGTTTGCTAAAATGGACACAAAAGAAACTTTAGAGGTTAAAATATGGGATGAATATTTAATGTTTGCTTATTTATTTGGTATGGCCGATAAAGTATCTAAACAACTTAAAAATTTATATCCAGAATATATTGAACAAGAACTTGAAAGAAATAATTTAGATTTAAATACTTTAGTTTTAATTAATAGTATGACAACTCGTTCAGTAAATGCTGCAAGTGCCGCAAGAAGTGCTGCTCAAAGTTACTCATCTGGTGGCGGTGGATTTTCCTCAGGAGGCGGAGGAGGAGGCTCCTTTGGTGGAGGCGGTTCTTCCGGAGGTGGAGGAAGTAGATAATACTTTTTCAATGAAAATGCAAGAAATTGCATTTTTTTAATGTCTTAAATTACTAAATAGTTCGAAAAGGAAATATTGCTTTTTTTATCGAAAAAAGTATGTTATACTTAAAAATAGTAAAGGGTATGATGATATGGGGTTATATTTTTCCATTAGTGCCTTCATTATTACAGGCATATTTACTTATTTCTTTTTTACTAAAGATAAAGTCAAAAACATTGAAACAGAAATTTATAAATACATGCTTTTAAATTCACTACTTGGTCTATCTTTAGATATAATTACATGCGTGTCTTATAATATTGGTGTAGATGTTAATTCTTTTGGATATACTTTAGCTTCTAAAATGATGTTTGTTTACTTTATACTTTGGACAATTTTATTTAGCTTTTATATTACTTGTATTAGTTTAAAAAAGGACAACAACTACGAAAATAATATTAGAAATTCTTTTTTACATTATAGTATTGCTTTTTGTTGTTTAATGTTTTTAGTCCTTGCCTTACCAGTATCTTTTGAAGTAGTAGGGACAGTCATAGTGCCATCAGGGCTTCCAGTTATGATTTGTTATTCAGCTGCAGCTTATTTTATTGCATATTCTG
>OIZL01001730.1_pt1 | contig 11137 bp, 14 predicted proteins | sample 1588541 | NCBI WGS metagenome assembly OIZL01 (sample SAMN03283285) | human gut metagenome | biome: human-associated habitat; material: feces | host: Homo sapiens | place: Peru | collected 2012 | reverse complement strand
ATTATTCCTTATTGAATATTTATATATACATTTTTAATTATATATCAAAATTTAAGTGCTTGCAATAACTTTACTATAATTTTTTGACATTATTTTTAAGATTACTTGCAATAGGTAGACTATAACGTAAGCGGTAAATAAAGATGAGTAATTTTATCAAATTTATAATACTAGGATAACTATACTTTTTTATGCGATTGCCATAGCTTTGCAAATTTATAACAAAGTTGATATAGACGTGATAAAGACTAGCTTTTAAATATAAAAACTAGTCTTTAGATAATTTAGAAATTTTATTTCTTTTTAAAATAAAATACAATGCTCAAAAAAATCATTACTATAGAAAATACATATAAAAATAATCTCATATTATCAAACAAAAAATAATTTTCTCCATCATATTTTACTTTATTAGCATTTATAACTTCTTTTTTTTCTCCATCTTTGTTATATGAAACCTTTATACTTGTCTCAGATGATTTTTCATCAATCTGTTTAAATGCTTCTACCATTTTTGAATTTTCCAACTTTATATTTTCTCTATTTGATATATCAAAGTTCATAGAATTAATTTTTAATTTGTTATTTTCTATTGAATAGTCAATTTTTTTATCGTCAATAAATTTTAACAAATTCTCATATGAAATACCAGAATTTATCTTTTGATATATTTCATGTTGAACTGTAACGTCCTTATACAACGAGAAAATATTAGCTCTTTCATCTTTTCCATTAATACATACTATCAAATTAACTCCTAATATAATAAAAATCAAAATGATAACTTTAAACCGTTTCATAAAAATATCTCCTTATTCTCTTAAATTTGTTAATACTGTGTTTTTAAATTTTTGCTTCAAAGTCTAAATATTGTTTTTCTTTTTAAAAACTCTTTAAACTTTTCTTTTTCATCAAAGATTTTTAACTTAACAATGATGGTTTGTTCCTTATACATGTTTCTTCCCTCCTTAAAATAATTATATTTTAAAATGTTAAACTTTACCTAATATAAATTATACCACTTTACAAGATTATTGTCAACCTTTTTAGCCAATTTATAACATTTCAATACTATTTTATTATGTCAAGACAAGAAGCTTAGAAAATTAATTCTAAGCTTCTTTATAATTGTTATATTATGTTATTATGGTTCTAATATATATCCTTAAGATTTCTAATTTTTCTTTCCTTTTCCAGTTCTTTATATGTTTTTACCCTATTCTTATATACAATAACTCCACCATATTTTTCATTTATTTCATACTCAAAAGGTGTTAAATAACTTAATGCAATAGTTAATATCAGCCTTTCCTCATCTCTAAGATTTCTATATCCTATATCAAAAAACTGCAAAGCATTTGTATACTCATTGTCATATCCTTTATACATTGTGATTCCTTCAGCTTCAACTAGCCAATAAGGATAACCCGTATAAAAACTGCTATCATCCCGTCTTAATTTTTCAAATAATTCTAGCTTAATTTTTTTAAAAAATATAGTATTCATCATTCTTTTAGCTTTCTCTCTTCTTTCCGGAGTAATTCTATAGCGCCTCTGTCTTGCCTCAGCACGTCTTTTCTCTTCTTCTTCTTTTTCCTTATCATGCGCCCATGATATAAAAGCTGCCACTGCTATTACCAATAGTATTATACCTAAAACCTTTTCAATCATTTTATGTTCCTCCTTAAAATAATTATTTTAAAATAATAAATTTTTATATATCAAATTATACACTCGTATTTTGTTATTGTCAACTTTTTTCACAAATTTTATTTAATTAATACATTTTTTATTATATGTTTAAATTTAAATTCGAATTAAATTCAGTTCCATATATAAACGACTGGCTTGAAATAGTTACAAATTTAATTGAAAATATATCACAATAAAGTAAGTTATTATCTTGTACAGATCTTAATATTATATAACTTGCTCCTACTTCCAAAAGTATTCCGGTTCTATCTTCCATTATACTTGTTCCAATTAAAAATTCTACTTTAACTAATCTTCCTATATACTTTCTTAAAAATGCTGGTGTATATATAGTATTTTTTAAACTTTCTGGTATATCTTGGTTATTCATGTTTTCATTCATATTTCATTTTCCTTTCCTATATATTTTTTTAAGTTTCGTTATATTTCTCTGTGGGCCTAAAAAAGCAATGATTATTTATCATAGTATGAAATATTCCTGATCCATTAGTTGGAAAGTACTTAACACAAGGAGAATTTCCCGGATTCATAAACCAAAGGCATGTTCCAACTTCATTTAGTTTATTTCCACTTATTGCCCAATTTGCTATATCATAATGCAAACTATCTGGTGCTACTGTATATATGCTTCTTGAGTTAACCTGACTTCCAAGCATATACTGTGCACAAGTAAATTGATTTTTTTGCATTATAATATTCTTTATATTTCCCCCTTGTGAAACTCTAAAATACTCTCCTTGTGAAACACTTACTCTATTCATAACAACTGTTGCTACTGCTCTCATACCATTTTCACCTTCTCCGCCTGCTTCACAGAGTATAATTCTTGCAAGTAATTCTACATCCGAAAATTCCAATTAAAAGCCTCCATAATATATAACGAATAACATACAGTAATAATATATTAAGAAAATTTTAAATATATGTAAAAAAGGAAATAGAAATCAATCTATTCCCTCAAGTTTAGTATTTTTATTTTAAGTACTCTTCTAATTTTTTTGTTCTGTATTCTAATACAGGCATTTCAGATGTTGGAACGAAACCTGCTCTTGCATTAATAACATCTGGGATACGGTTTACTATAGTTGCACATGTAAGTTCAACAGTTTGTGGCTTATTTATTACAACTGTAGTATTCGGCTCTCCATAAAGTGTCCATTCATTTTTATCAAATTCATCTTTTGCATACACTTTTCCAATACACTCAGATTCTATTATAATACCTTCTTTAGTTTCAGTAGTAACAACAGCACTCATTCCTGTTGCATCTCCTGCTTTTACTGTCATATTTAATGTTGAAGAATTTAAATCTTCTGAATAAGTAGTAGGTATTGTTTTTTGAGTTTGATGAGTTATAGTAAGACCTAATCTATCAGCAAGCCATCCATTTGTATTCCACATATATGATGGAAGATATTCTCCTGAATTGATTATTTTTTCTCTTTCTTCATCACTTATTTTATCAACGGAAGCCACTTCTTCTTCAAATTTTTCTAAAGTTAAACCTGCACCATGAGCTTTAGCTAAAGCTATTCCATAATCTTCTACATTATAACTTGAACTTCCTTTTATTTTTGTTATTTTATGAGAAGAACCAGCAAGTGTTGCAATCAGGTTACCCCAATAAACATCTTGATATCCTGCACCTGTTATTGTGCAACCAGTTTCTTTTGCTTTTTCATCTAATTTTTTAGTAAGTACAGGATTTGAATTTAATGGAAAGAATGCTTCTTCACAAGTTGTTATAGCATTTATTCCAAGTTTTGCACATACATATAGTGCATCATACACATCTTTTAATAAACTCATTGTAGTTACTATACATATATCTGGTTTAATATCTCCAAGTATTTTTTCAGCATCTTTTATATCAGAGATTAAAACTCCTCTTTTTTCTCCCCCCATTACTTCAGAAATATCTTTTCCAAATTTTCTTTCATCAATATCAAAAGCTGCTACTATTTCAGCTCCTTTTTCATATACATATCTCATTGTATATACAGACATTTTTCCGTGATCCTATTTGTGCTACTCTAATTTTATTCATAAACTACCTCCATAATATATTTTGTTTTTTTTATTAAAATATATACAAAATAATAGAACAATAAATTATTATCCTATTATTTTGATTATTATGATTTGTTAGAAAGTGCCGCCACCGCCACCTCCGGCCGCCGCCGCCTCCAGATCCTCCTCCAGAATAACCGCCTGAAGAAGAAGATCCAGTTGATGAAGCAAATGATTGATTTATATCATCTGAATGCATTGACATATTCAAGCAAGGATATGTCATATATATATAATCATCATCATAACCTTGAGAAATAAGCTCTTCCTTAAATTCTTTTGCAACTTTATTTGCTATTCCAAATAATGATGCAAATACTAAATACTTATTCCATAAAACAAGTTCAATAGGATATCTATCTTTTAACTTGCTATATTCCTTTAAATATTTTTTTAATCCCATTAATCTATTATATTCTTCTATATATTCTTCCTTTATACTACGAGCAGAAAGTATAAATGGTAGTGAAAATATAGTGAAGAACATAAGTATCATTCCTAAAGAAAGTGAAAGTGGATTTACATTAGTGGCAGGTGATATAATAAACATATTACCTATATATATAACTGCAAGTAAAAATATAAATAAACATGAATATAACAATGGTTTTTTAGGTAATTTATCATATATCTTTTTATTTTCATCATTACTTAGACTTTGACAAGCCCTACCATACTCCATAATACCGTAATAATTTTTAGATAATTCCTTTAATCTTTTATTTAACTCAAAGCTTTGTAATTTAAAGTTAGTTATATTAGTTTGATTTCCAGCTTTTCCATTAAATAGATAATTAATAATAGTTATCTCATATTCATTTAAAGTACTATAGTCTTTTTCTGGATTTAACTTCATATTATAATCATACTCTATGTTACTCAAGAAATCTTTTTTTAATTTCTTTTCAGGTTCCATTATAATGAATTTTCTATCTGAAAGATCAAGAATTGTTGCTAGCAATAAGTTGTTATTTGAATATCCTCCAAATCTATTTAACATAGTAGAATATTCACCTAAAGAATATTTATCCAATATATCTGTACATATTTCAAGATCTTTGTCTTTTTTCTTGCCTTTTTTTACTATTATATTTGTTTCTATATTTATTGCAACTATTCCTAATAAACCAATTATAAATAGTATTATAGATATTTTTTCAGATAAGAGATATCTTCCTTTATCATTTTCCATAGTTTTTTCTATTTTATTAAGCAAAGAATAATCATAATTTTCATTTATAGTTTTTCCTGCTGAAACTAAAGTATCTCCAGGAAATACTATTCTTGCATCAACTGCAGTGTGTGCTGAAATATTTTTAGCACTTATTTTTATATCATTATTATCTACTCTATAAGTTATTTCCTCTGCATAAGAATGTGGATATACTTTAATTTTTTCAGGTTCCATACTTGGATTTTCAAATGTTACATTTATATCTAAAGCGTGAATTCTATTTTGCCAATCTCCACCTATAAAGTTCCAGTAAATCTCTCCTACATCATTATACTTTACAGCCACATCTTCTAGGTCATATTCATATTTTACATATTTATATTCTCCTGAATTTGATGGCATATACACTTTAATATAATCCCTATATTTTCCTTTATCAATTTCTTGGGCTAAAGAATAAATTCCTTTATCTCCCACTTTAGATAAATACTCTTCTCTTGGTGAATTTTCAGTTAAATTATCAAAATCCACATCAGAAGTATATACTTTTAAATTTGATATCCCGTTTGCTTGATATCTTGAAGATGTAGCATACATATTATTTTTTTGATTTTCAAATGTATATTTATATAATATATCCCTAAACACACCATTTATATCTTCATCAAAGTAATATTTCAAGTATTCCTCTACATGCATATCACCATTGGACATCACTTTAGCATCTATTTTGTAACTAGATATTGTAGTAGCATATAAACTTGATGCTACAATACCTATAGATAAAGTAATTACAAAAACAACACATAGCTTAAATGCTAAATTGAAATTTTTAAACCTTCTCATATATTTCCTCCTTTATTTATTTTTATATTTTCTTACAATTTTTACTGCTGTAAGCTTATCTTCATCATTCAAGGTACTCTCCTTACAGTAAACTTGTACTATATCACCTGCATTTATTTCACTTAATTCTAATTTTTCATTTTTAGCCTCAGATGACAATATTTTTGCTCCTACTGGAACTGACACAATTATTCTTCCACTCCCTCCTTTATATAAATTTGATTTATTAGATTCTATTTCAAAAGTTCTCACTGAATTGCTTATAAATCCTACTTTTCCATAAACATAATATCTAGTTTCTTGACTAAATAAATCTTTATGAGTATCAACATAGTTTAACGCCATGTATAAAACTCCACCAATAATAGCTACAGTTGCTAATAACTTTAATACTCTAAATCTATGTAAAAATTTAAATAACAATTTTACTAGAATTATTGCCATTATAGCGATACCTATCATCATTAAAAGTTCACTATCTACAAACGAAAATGTTTCTTTAAACCACTTTATTATAGCTTCCATATCCTTACCTCCTCTTTAGTCCTCAGTTATATTCTTCATACTAAGTTTTACTTTTCCTCTTTCTTTATCTATTCCTATAACCTTTACTTTAACAATATCCCCAACTGATACTTCTTCCATTGGATCTCTTACAAATTTGTCACTCATCTCTGATATGTGAACTAGACCATCACTTTTTATTCCAATATCTACAAAAGCTCCAAAAGCTGTTACATTTCTTACCGTTCCGTTTAAAATAGTTCCTTCTTTTAAATCATCTATTTTTAGCACATCACTTTTAAATATAGGCTTTGGCATATCTTCTCTTGCATCGCGTCCAGGCTTTTTTAACTCTTTTATAATATCTTCTAGTGTTAATGCTCCAACTCCTAAACTTTCTGCTTTTTTATCTACATCTAAATTTGAAAGTTTGCTACTTAATTTTTTTAATCCCTCACTATCTAAACTATCTAAAGAATAATCCAAGCTTTCAATTAATTTTTTTGTTATTTCATAAGACTCTGGATGTACCATTGTATTATCTAATATACTTTTAGACTCTGGTACTTTAAGGAAACCTGCACACTGTACAAAAGCACTTTTACCAAGTTTAGGTACTTTCAAAATTTCATTTCTTGACTTAAACTTTCCATTTTCTTCCCTGTATTTTACTATATTTTCAGATACAGTATTACTTATTCCTGACACATATGAAAGAAGTGATGGTGTTGCAGTATTAATATCTACTCCAACACTATTTACTGCATCTTCTACAACTCCAGTTAATGCCTCTGAAAGTCTTTTTTGGTTTACGTCATGTTGATATTGACCTACACCTATTGCTTTAGGATCTATTTTTACAAGTTCTGCCATTGGGTCTTGTAATCTTCTTGCAATTGATATCGCTCCTCTTATTGATACATTTATATCTGGATACTCTTTGGTTGCAAGTTTTGATGCAGAATATACAGATGCTCCAGCCTCACTTACAATTGTATAATATACTTCCATATTTAATTTTTCTTTTGCTTCTTTTATAACGGAAGCAACAAATTTTTCAGATTCTCTTGAAGCAGTACCATTACCTATTGATATCATATTCACGTTATATTTTTTTATCATTTCAAGCAATGTTTTAGTAGCGCCTTTTATATCATTTTGAGGCTCAGTTGGATAAATAGTAGTATATCCGAAGTAATTTTCCTGTTTCATCTATAACAGCTATCTTGCATCCTGTCCTATATGCAGGGTCAAATCCCATTATTACAAGATCTTTAAGTGGAGCTGACATAAGTAAATTTTTAGTATTTACGCCAAATACTTTTATTGCCTTTTCTGATGCTTCTTCAAATTTATCACTTCTTATCTCTCTTTCAATAGAAGGCTTTACAAGACGCTTATATGCATCTTTTATTGTATTTTCTAAGATCTCCTCAAAAGGACTGTTTTTCTTTATTATTTTAGATTTTAAAAAATCTATTATTTCTTCTTCATTAACTTCAATCTTTACTTTTAGTGCTTCCTCTTTTTCTCCTCTATTAATTGCTAAAACTCTATGACCTGCAATTTTATTTACTTCTTCACTAAAGTTGTAATACATATCATAATTTGTTTTAGCTTCAGGATTTGTCGCAGTACAAACAAATTTTCCGGCTCATGAAAGACATTCTTCTTATATTTTTTCTATAATATGCATTCTCAGAAATATCTTCAGCTATAATATCACAAGCACCTAGTATTGCTTCTTCTATAGTTTCTACACCTTTTTCTTTATCTACAAATTTAAGTGCATATGTATTTAAATCATTTTCTTTTTGTTTTAAAATATAATTAGCAAGATCTTCCAAACCTTTTTCTTTTGCAATAGTTGCTCTTGTTCTTTTTTTCTTTTTATATGGCATATACAAATCTTCAACTTCAGTTAAAATATTTGCTTCTTCTATTTTATTTTTAAGTTCTTCAGTTAGTTTTCCTTGTTCTTCTATAGATTTTATAACCTCAAGCTTTCTTGTTTCTAAGTTTTTTAAATAATTTAGTCTATCATAAAAATTTCTTAAAGTTTCATCATCTAAATTTCCTGTAACTTCTTTTCTATATCTTGCAATAAAAGGAATTGTATTTCCTTCATCTATTAGTCTTACTGTATTTTCTACTTGTAATTTTTTTATTCCAAGTTCTAAGCTTAACGTATTTATTATCTTTTCCACTTTATTTTTCTCCTCTTTAAGTAAAATTATATATTAAAAAAAAACATTTTTCAATAGCATTTTTACAAAAATATAGCTTAAAATGTTAAGAAAAAATCTCATAATCAATACTACTTGATTACGAGATTATATATTAATCTTTTTTAATAGTTTTCTGCTTTTATTTCAAAATAACTTTGAGGATGTGCACATACTGGACAAACAGCTGGAGCGTTTACAGCTATATGGATGTGTCCACAATTTCTACATTTCCACATTTTAACTTCTCCACATTCAAATACTTTTCCTTCTTCAACATTTTTTAAAAGTTTTAAATATCTTTCTTCATGTTCTTTTTCAATTTTACCTACTTCTTCAAACAAAAAGGCTATATGCTCAAATCCTTCTTCTCTAGCAGTCTTAGCAAAACCTTCGTACATATCTGTCCATTCAAAATTTTCACCGTTTGCTGCATCTTTTAAGTTCTCTACTGTAGTTGGAACTTTTCCTCCATGCAATAATTTAAACCACATTTTTGCATGTTCCTTTTCATTTCCTGCAGTTTCTTCGAATATTGCTGCAATTTGCTCATATCCATCCTTTTTAGCTTGTGAAGCGTAATATGTATATTTATTCCTTGCTTGAGATTCACCAGCAAATGCTGCCATTAAATTAGCTTCTGTTTTTGTTCCTTTTAATTCCATTATAATTCCTCCTTAAATTCTTTAATACATTTTGAACATATAATATTAAATATTATATCATGAGATAATACTTTAAAGTCATACTCATTTGATATATTTTTATCAATACTTTCATCATATTTTACAAAAATATCTTCAATACATCCACATTTTTTACAAACACCATGATAATGTTTTTCTATGTTTCCATCAAATCTTTCCTTAGGTATAGGTAAATTTAGCTTTATTATATCTCCATTTGAATATAACTTTTCTAAATTTCTATACACAGTTCCAAGACTTATATTAGGACATTCTTTACGCAAAGTATTATATACCATTTCTGCTGTTGGATGTGTATCTACATTTTTTAAATATTCTAGTATTAACTCTCTTTGTTTTGAATAATTCATTAATATTATATCTCCTTTTTAAAAATAGTAATTTTTACTACTTTTAAAAAAATTGTATAATATATAGCGTAAATTGTCAATAGAAAATATATAATTTTAATAAAAATTTTACTCCTTTAATTATTTTCTTTTATTCTTTTTGCATCTTCTTCACTTAAATAGTTATTCTTTACCATAGCATCAATTACCATATCTTGTCTTTCTGTTGAAAGCTCTGTTTTGTTACTTAAAGCATATGCACTAGGAGCGTTTGGAAGTCCTGCAAGCATTGTTATCTCTGATAAATTCAAATCTTTTGGTAATTTATTAAAATATCCAAGAGAAGCTTGTTTAATTCCATAATGTCCATCTCCAAAATACACAATATTTATATATAGCTCTAGTATATCTTCTTTAGAATAGTTTTTTTCTAGATTAAATGCAACAAATACCTCTGCTACCTTTCTTGAAAATTTCTTTTCTCTAGAAAAGTATATATTTTTAGCTAATTGCTGAGTTATAGTACTTCCGCCCTCTACTAAGCTTTTTTCTCTTAAATCTGTTATAACAGCTCTACCTATTGATATAACGTCTATACCATTATGTTTAAAGTACCTTCTATCTTCAATAGATACCAGTGCATTTACAAAATCTTCTGGAATATCATTATATGTGACGTAATCTTCTTCAGCTCTTATTTTTCTTACTTTTTCTTCAATGCTTATTTCATTTGTTTTATCCTTATATAATTTGTATCCTTCAACTGAAACAAATGAAATAATACAAATAGCAAAAATGAGTATTAGAATAATTACTTTTTTAATAAATCTAAATATTTTTCTCATATTTTTACCTCTACACAAATTATACAATAAATATATTTAATAAACAAGAAAAAAGCATGAATATTTTCTATATCCATACTCTTAAAATTTTTATTTTTTCTTTTTTACTCAATTTTTAAGCCATTAGTTACTGGTCTGAATTGATTTAGATTACTATCATCACCGCCATCCCATACATAGGGTGGTGTCTGACCTGCCTCTAAGCATTTCATTATTGTATTTAAATCTTCCTCAGACATTTTTCCATCACCATTTACATCACATGCATATCTGTAATATTTTATGTTATAATACGAATGATTTTCTTTAAATGTTAAAATAATTTTTTTCATTATTACATAATCAAGACTATTAACATAACCTTCTCCACTCAAGTCTCCAAAAAATACTGTATATAACATATCATTTCCATCTTTATCTTGTATTTTAAAACCTGTACTAACTACTTGTGTACTATTTGCATCCTTGAAGCTACCGTCAGATTGTTCGGCTAAAATTTTACTACCTTCAGGTAACTTTGCAAGTAACGTCTCTACCGTATACATTCCATTTATATCATTTGGAGTTTTAACAAGGCCTGTCAAATAACAATCATTTACAATTAAACTTGTATCTGTTATTTGATTTACATACTCAAGTATATCTTTTTTTACCGTTAATACTCCTAACCCTTTTTGTAACTCTTCTTTTATTTTTTCATCTTCTCCTACATATACTTTCTTTC
>OIZL01001728.1_pt1 | contig 11146 bp, 13 predicted proteins | sample 1588541 | NCBI WGS metagenome assembly OIZL01 (sample SAMN03283285) | human gut metagenome | biome: human-associated habitat; material: feces | host: Homo sapiens | place: Peru | collected 2012 | reverse complement strand
TGAAAGCCATCACCCGCACGTTCATCTCATGGTCTACTCCTCCGAACAGGCGAAGCCCTACCTCACACAGAAAGGCATTATGAATCTGCGCTCTGCCTTTGCGAAAGACATTTTTGCAGATGACCTGCTGTCTGTTTACGAAAAACAGACAGCGCAAAGAAATGGACTTCGTGCGCAGAGCCGTGACGTGATTGGGGAGATCATTTCTCGGATCAACAGCGGGACCTATGACAATCTCGTTGTTGAAAACAAACTGCTTGACCTTGCGGATCGGCTGTCAAAGACAAGCGGCAAAAAGCAGTATGGATATCTGAAAGCAGATGTTAAGGCGATCGTGAATGGGATCGTATCGGAGCTTGCCAACGATGAGCGGATCGCTTCGCTCTATGACCTTTGGTATGCGCAGCGAGAAGAAGTCATCCGAACTTACACAGAGAATATGCCAAAAAGAATTCCTCTGGTGGACAACCCGGAATTCAAATCGATCAAAAACGTGGTTATCCAAGAGGCGCTGAATATATCTGCGGACAGATTGGGCATCTGGAGAGAGCCGCTGGACAAAAGAATCCCTACGCCGCATATCTCGCCGGAAAGATTCGCCTCACCGAAGCAGAGGTAAAAGATGTCCTTTGGGCGATCCGAGACTTCGAGATAGCCGCCGAGAATGGAAATGACTATGCAGAGTACCAGCTCGGGAAAATCTATCTCTATGGCAAAAAGGTCGAGCGGGATGATGAGAAAGCCATTGCCTACCTGTCCGCTGCCGCAGAGCACGGGAACCCCTACGCCGAGCAGCTTCTGCGCAGCATCCGGTCCAACCGCAATTGGTCTGCGTCTCTTGGTGCGATCCGACTCCTACAGCATTTGAGCAGGATGATTCAGAACCGGCTTGACGGTGAGAAGAAAGGAAAAGCCGGAGGCATTGACCGAAAGCTCAAGAGAAGGATCGACGAGAAGAAACAGGCACACGGTCTCAAGCAAGGATAGAAATACCGCCTGCGGTTTGAATGTCCGCAGGCGGTTGCAATGCGCTCGCTTATATAACTTCAAATGTTACTCGAACAGTTCTTCGACAGAACAGCCCAAGACATTTGCCATAGCGACAATTGACTGTGCCTCGGCTTTTTGAATGTCACGCTGCTTCTGTTCGTACTGCTGGATAATGCGGAGCGATACGCCGGACTGTTCTGCAAGCTCCCGTTGCGTGATCCCTTTCGCACGGCGAATTTGTTTCAAATTGCTTTCTCCGGATGACTTGGATTTGTCGACAATTCCATCTGCGACCGAAACGAACTTAGACAAATCCGCCTCATGAAGCGTTGGATAGAGTGACAGAATCCTTGTGAAAGTCAGCCCTCGCTTATACAGGTAAGCAAAGCTGCGTGCCGTGTGCCATTGATAATAGGCGAGCACCCAGCCTGACCAGTATTCGGGACTCTTGTCGATTTCCTCAGAAGCCTCAGTAGACGGACGAATTCCCTCTGTGCGGGAAATGACCTCGACTGCCAGTTCCGGACCGGATAATCCCGCAACATATTTCGGATTACCGTTTTCAAAGCATTCCGCTACACCGGAAATGAGAAACTCGGAAAAGAATGCTTCCGGCTCATATCCGAGATCGCAAAGGGCGTAGTCAAACATATCGCCCAAATTGTTCATTGCGTCATTCAGATAGGTTTCTTCGTAAGCGCGGATCATTCTTTTCCCACTCCTCTCTGAGAATATCCAAAAGATAGATTGCATCGGAAGCGCGCCTGTTGCCGCGCTCTCTGCGATAGGCTGCTCTCGCTTCTTTATCGCGGGCTGTCTTCTTTGGGTAATAGATTTCCTTTTCTGCCGAAACGGATTCAGAAAACACAATCTGCTTAAATGCCTTTCGACTTTTCAAAACCACCTGTTCTCCGAGCTTACCGAGGTACATTGCCATTTCAAGTTGGGCTAGGGAGATGGCGTTATTTAAAAAAGCGTTGGCAAACGAAAAATACGAATCGTCGGCGCGATAGCCGATGATGACATCGAACTTCTGATAATCCGGCAAAAAACGCTCCAACAGGTAGTCTTTGCCCTCGGCAGCAATGTCATTCGATATTTTGAAAATACGGTTTTGCAGAAGGATGGAAAGCCAACTCAGAATGTTGTATTCCTCTCCCGAAAGATTCAAAACAGACAGGTCTGTCATATCGAAATGATAGGCGTTGGCGTAACCGCTGCTTTCCTCTGTACACGCCCACTCCTTTGCAAGCTCAAGGCTCTCTGTGCAATAGAAGCCAAGTCCGTAATCGTTACGAGGGTTACCTTCACCGAAAACAGGAGCACGGATGATTTTTTGCGAGCCGTGATACAGTGTTAATTCATTCATTTTGCACTCACCTCCAACAGCATCATTATATCTCTACAGAGACACTTTGTCAACAGGGAACAGAGATAATCCGGAAATTCAAAAAGACCGACATGAGAAAGGAGTCCCTATGCCCAAGAAATACGTTCATTTTACCGACGAGCAGAAGGAACAAGCTCGCCAAACGGATCTCTGCGAGCTGCTTCGCTCACAGGGGGAAACACTCAAACGGTCCGGAACGGAATATGAATGGAAGGACGGATCGCAGAAGGTCACTATCCGCGGAAACCTGTGGTTCCATCAATATGATCAGCAAGGCGGCGACGCCATTGACTTCGTCCGCAGATTCTATAACAAGGATTACCCCGAAGCAGTTTCATATCTGCTTGGAGGCTGCAACGGAACGCTTTCAGTATCTCCACCGATAGAGCGCAAACTGCCCAAGCCGTTTGAACTTCCTCCTCGCAACGAAAATATGCGCAGAGTATATGCCTATCTGCTGTCAAAGTGAGGACTCGACCGTGACGTGGTAAATGCCTTCGCCCGCAAGCAGATGATCTACGAGTCGTCGCAATACCACAACGCCGTGTTCGTGGGCTTTGATCAGGACGGAATCCCTCGCCATGCAAACCTGCGAGGCACAGGAAGCAAGAGCACTTTCAAGGGCAACGCTGACAGCAGCATACCGGAATACAGCTTTCACTGGACCGGAAAGAGCAAATATCTATGTCTATTCGAGGCTCCGATAGACATGCTTTCGTTTATCTCCATGCACAAAAAGAATTGGAAACAGCACAGCTATGCCGCAGCCTGCTCGGTGTCTGACAGAATCCTGTTCCAGATGCTGAAGGACAATCCTGAGGTGTTCCTCTGCATGGACAGCGATGAGCCAGGACAGGCGGCGGCAAAACGGATCAGCGATAAGTTGTTCACGCAAGGAATCAATGGAGCTTCCTCACCGTGCAAAATCCGTTTATATCTACCTTGCAGATCGAGCCAATAAAAATGGCGAATGCTGGCCTGCAATCCCCACCATCGCAAAAGAGTTGGAACTGTCGCAGTCGACTGTGCGCCGCGCCTTGCAGGATCTTCGCAACGCCGGACTGCTGGAAACGGAGCTGCGCTACAGAAAGCACGGAGGCAAGAGCAGCTTGCTCTATACACTGAAGCAAGGCTGAAAAAAGTTCCCTCCGCCAAGAGGGAACTCTACCTATTTGCTGACAGGTGCCACCTGTCATGATGGAAGGAGAAAGCGAACCTCCCATCTGAAAAAAATACCACAGCAGAAAGAAAAACATTTACACAGATAACGACATTGCCGAACAAGGCGTGAAGTTGGCGAAAATCTGAGGAGAAATTCCGCATGGTATCGTTGCACTTCGGCTTTGTCTTGTGTATTAAGAACCACTGCATCACTGTACTAACACTAACGGTACGATATTAGCGTGAAAAGGAGGTGGGCATGTGCAGAAGGATAACAGTGTAGAACAGATTATCAGGAAACACATCAAGGAGATTCGTCGGGCAAAGGGCTATACACAGCAACAGTTTTCGGAGATGGTTGGACTCTCCACAAATTATCTCTCTGACGTAGAGCGTGGGAAAAGTTCTGTCAGATTGGGAAAGCTTGCAGCAATCATCAATGCCCTCAAATGCTCTGCGGACGAGGTGTTTATTGATGTAATTGATCACGGGTACAAAGTCAAGAGCTCCCGATTAGCTGAACGAAGCGAAGCGCTTCCACTCGACGAACAGGAAAAAGTATTCTCTGTGTTGGATGCCCTTATCAGTCAATCGAAAACCACTTTAACAGTATAACACACGGCTTAACAAAACTCAATATTTTCTGTTCAGTTCACAAGCACTTCAGTTTTCCATATCAAAAACCTTTCACGAAGCACTTAAACATCGTGCTCGAAATCCGTATAGAGATAGATATGATTGCGGACAAAAAACATTTTTATTTCCGTTGCCATTTGTGAAGTATCCGTAGTTCTTTTAATAAGGCAGTAACTCGGCTGGTTTCTTTGACAAAAGTAAGCAAATCGCCGCAGCAGCGACTTTTTATATTGAAACCTATTAAAAAGGCAGGCGCCCACATTTTTCGGTGAGTGCCTACCTTTGTTTCGAATGAGGTTCCAAGTCTCGGTGTGCGGTGACTATTTGCTTTGCTGCACGCGGCTTGTGAAAATCAGGGCCATATAAACCATTATGGATTCAGCTCACATTGCCGTTCTTATCGCAGGTCAGGGTGAGGTTGTAGGTTTTGTCGGAAACGGTTGCGCCAAGGTATTTCCGGAGAATTCTGGCCGTTCCGTAAGCGGTATTGCCGCTCTTGCTTGCCGACTTCGACGCGACAGACCAATTGCTTTGATAAATCGTGACATTGCAGCTTGCTGCGGTGCAGGTGGACGTGGTTCCCGTGTAAGTAAATGAGCCGGTGAGGCTGATTTTCCATTGAGCCGTGTCGTTGGAATCCTTGAAAGTATAGTTTTTTGTTTTTGTCAATGAGCCGGACGCTCTGGTTTGCGGTGCAGCCTCCAATGTAATTTCAAGATAACTGCCATCCTCATATCGAACGACCTCTAAAAGCTCCTGCTCTTGACTTGCGTATGCAATTTGGATGGGGAGCGCTGATAGAATCAGGACAAAAGCAACAAGCGTTGCAATCACTTTTTTCATAAAACCCTCCGTTAAAAGTTATTCAATGTCAACCTCGATATACCCAGTGACACTTGCATCCTCACGAATCGTCGCTCTGGCAACGAGGCAAGTCCACGATACCAGTATTACTAAAACCGCAACAAGGATCGCCGTTAAAACCCTTCTTCGGACACGCAGTCCCTTTAGAACCTCGGTGGCTCCCATATTTTCTACAAATGCTGTGGCGATCTCCTGCGGCGAACCCAGTTGGGCTTGGATTGCTTCATAGTCTGCGTCAGGATCGTGCTGAACAAATTCATTCACCGTGTCCTTGATCTGCGCCATGATCGTTCGCCGCATTTTGCCGCTCGGCAGCCAAGAGCGCACACTGCGGCAATAGCGTCTGGCTGCCCGGTTAGTTGTTTCCATCTTTTTCTTTCCCTCTCTGGATAATCCGAAAAACGCCTTGTGTCACGTCCTGATACTCCTGCGTCAGCTCGCGCAGACGGACCCTTCCGGCCTCCTCCAAATGATAGTAAACCCGCGTCATTCGCTTGCCGACCAAGACCTTTTTGTCAGAAATCAGGCCCTGCTCCTGCAATTTGTAAAGCACCGGGTAAAGGGAGCCTTCTTGGGTTACGATTTTTCCGGAACTGTAGCTTGAAATTGCCTGCACAATCTGATATCCATACATATCTTCGCCTTCCAGCAAGGCCAGTATCAGCAGTGACATGACACCTCTCTGATAACTGCTTTGTGCGCCCTCCCTAGCCATCACATCCTCCTAAATTTCTGGTAAATCCTCCATCGCGACGGTACTACTAAATACATAATACAAAATAATCTCAATAAATCAATACCTATTTTACAAAAATATATGTTGACAACAGTCGATATTTGTGTATAATGAAGATAGAACATGAAATGCAGAAGGGAGGTCGGACCCAATGGGCAGCGTATTGGGCAAAGCCTGTTCCTTGCCCAGTTGATAAGCATCATTTCATTTTAAGTAAGGAATCCATCACATAATGTAATAGCCGCGTGATTGGCGCAGCTATTCCTGCCTGATCCATCCCGCGCGGCAGAAAGGTATGGTTACAAACATGAAAAAAGGTATCCGGAAAATCATTGCGATACTCTCGATTCTGGCCATCATCTTTTCTCTTTCCATGTCGGTATTTGCTGTTGAGCCGCGCGCTTCCACCAACGGCTATACCTCTACGAACGTAGTCTTCAACAACAAGACTTACACAATTTCGCTGGGAATCGGCCAAGATAGCTCTAAGGGTGTGCGCGCAAGCGCATACTGCCCCATTTATGGTATTCGAATTTTAGTTAACGGTGTACGCGTTGTTTTCGATACAGAAAATCAGGGGTACTATCCCAAAACAGGGAGTTCCGCCAGTGGCACTACCGGTTCATCGGGCAGCTATTATGTCCAAACATCCTATACATATTGTCCTGAGGAATATCCCGTTATCAAAGTTTATTCCGCTTCAACTTCAGCCACATTTTACGCTGTCAATAACGGGAGTGATGTCACTATAAGTGTTAATTTCAACGCGAATTAAAATACTAAAATTTAGGGTAGTTGGGGTGGCAGCAATTTAGCTGTCACCCCAATTTGGATAGCAATAATAAGCCGCGATTTCGGCGGCTTTTTAGGAGGAAACATATCATGAAACACGCATACTGCATTGCGATCGTGCTGATTTTTGTAATACTGTTGTCCGGCTGCTACGCTGTTCCGGTGAATAAAGACCCTGCGGAAAGCACAGCAACGACACAGAAGACCGAACAGGAAACGACACAAGGAACCGAGCAGACGGAGGTCAGAACCTACGCCCTGCCGGAAGAAAGCCCCTATGTTGCCGCAAACGTCACCTATTATTGCCCTGCGTCGCAAGGCGGCTACTATTATTGCAGCGGACGCTACCTGACCTATCACGACGTCGAAGCCGATATTTCCGTTACAATGTGCCCGCAGGAGGGCTGTGAGCACAACGACAATTCCTGCGCTGCCTATATGGGTGGCACGATGCAAAATCTGGTGGAATACCGCGGCAAGCTTTACGCGATCGTAAAAACCGACGACGGAACGCTGTGCCTGATGCAAAAGGAGATCTCCGACGGGACGCTGAAGCGCCTTGCCGAATGGAGCGAAAGTGAGCTTACCAACGAGCAGACCGTCAGCACAAGCGTTTCCCTTTTGCCGCCGTCTTGCGGGAAGCTTTACTACGCCGTCAGCCGCACCGCCCTTGACCGGGGCACCGGCGATGAGCTTTCAGCGGAAAGGGCCTGCTATTCCCTCGACTTGCAGACAGAAAAGACACAGCAGCTTCCCCTGAGTGATTTTGAGATCGCCGGGGCTGCGGGCTTTGTCGTGCCGGTTGCGGAATATGATTTCAATGAAGCGACAATGGACTTTACCGAGACCTGCTGTGAGCTTCGGTTTTATGACCTCTCTGCGACAGATTATACGGTGATTGCCGAAAAGGGGCGCGACGGCTACGTCACCTTCTCCGACCCCAGCAACCATTACGGCTCTAAATGTCTGTATCTATGCAACAACACGCTCTATACGCTGGATGCCGATACGGGCGAAAGCACCGAACTGCTGACACCGGAGAACAGGGTAGTAAACTACTGGCTGATGGACAACAAGGTGTTCTACATCACAAACGATGAGAATGGAAAAGCGTATTTTTTCTATGCAGACCTGAATGACTGCGTTCCGGTACAGCTGCAAAACAACGGCAATACGGAGTATATGGTATTCAGCATGAGCGGCGAGGGAAATGACTATTTTGCCGCCGACAGGAAAGTGCTTTCCAAGTCGGATTTTTACGCGGAAAACTACGGTGACTAGCGCCGCGCGGACACGAGGAGGCGGACCATGGAAATTCAGATTTGCGGGCTGAAAAAGAACTACGGTGAGAAAAAGGCACTGAAGGGCGTGAACATGACGCTTTCCGAGGGAATTTACGGTCTGCTCGGGCCGAACGGCGCGGGCAAAAGCACGCTCATGAACATTCTGACCGGAAATCTCTCGCAGACCGAAGGCGAAATTCTCTTTGACGGTACGGATGTCCGGGCACTCGGCGCGGACTTCCGCAAACAGCTTGGCTATATGCCACAGCAGCAGACCTATTACCCCTCTTTCACGGTAGAACAGTTTTTATACTACATCGGTTCGCTGCGCGGCATGAAGCGCAAGCAGGTAAAAGAGCGTATCGCATGGGCGCTGGAGCTTTTGTCCCTCTCCGATGTGCGCAAGAAGCCCCTGCGGGCGCTCTCCGGAGGAATGCGGCAGAGAATTTTGCTGGCGCAGGCGATCCTTGCAGATCCTGACATTCTGATTCTGGACGAGCCGACCGCAGGCTTGGATCCAAAGCAGCGGATCGCCGTGCGGAATCTGATCGCGGAGATCGCGCTGCACAAAATCGTACTGATTTCAACGCATGTGGTATCGGATGTAGAATTTGTGGCAAAGGAGCTGATCCTGCTCTCCGGCGGCGAGGTGCTTTGTCAGGCGTCGCCGCATACGCTCACGGAAAAGCTGAACGGAAAGATCTGGGAGCTGAATGTTCCGGAAGATGAGATATCCGGGCTTTCTCAATGGGGGACGGTCTGCGCCATTGCAAAGGGCGAAACCGGCGCGATCGTGCGTTTCCTTGCCGAGCGGAAGCCGCCTTATGACGGCATGGCCGTTCGGCCCACGCTGGAGGATGTGTATTTGTACCACTTCGGAGATACGGAGGGGTTATGAGATACGAATGGAAAAAGATCAGCGGCTATGTACTTGTCCTGCTGATCTTAGCGGTTGCCGCAAACGCATGGCTGTTCTATCGGCACTGTACCGATGATGCGCAGGGTTACACGTTCGACCAGCTCCGGCAGAAATTCGACTGCTCCACGGAAGCGCTGGAAGCAGAAAATGCAGAGCTGGAGCAGCGGGCTTTTTTTGGCGACCCCAATGAAAACGACGCGGACGACTCCCTCGTTACGGGCAGCGTGAGAAACGAGCTACGCCTGAATCATGCGATTTTAGACCGGCACAGCGTTGAGTATCCCGCATATCTGAACAGCGTGCAGACGGAAGCTGATTTTCGTATTCAGTCCGGAATGTTCGGGGACGAAAACAGCTTTTCCGTCCGTTCCATGCAGAAAACAAAAGAAATCTACGGACGGCTGTACGGTCTGCCTGTTACGCCGACCTTCTCCGGCGTGACGGAAGTGTTCCGTAGCTGGCATCTGTCCGATTTGCTCTTCCTGTTTTTCGTCTGCACACCGTCGCTGTTTCTTCTGACACAGGAGCGGCGCAGCGGCTTGCTCGCGCTGCTTCGTCCCACGAAGCATGGGCACGGTGCGCTCTACCTCCGAAAATTTGCCGCGATGACGGGCATCGTTCTGCTGGGGTTCCTTCTGATCTACGGCGCTGATCTTGCGATCACCGCCGGTCTGCTCGGCGTTGGGGAGCTTTCCGCGCCGATCCAGTCGTTTTACGGCTTTCATACCTGCCCTACGCCGCTGACGCTTGCCGGGTATCTTATCCAGTTTTTTGGTGCCAAGCTCCTTTGGGGCTGGTGCATCGGTACGGTCTTTTTTGCGCTCTGCGCCTGCTTCGCGCAGATCCCGGCGCTGTTCGGCGCGGTATTTGGCGTTGTTGCTCTGGCGCTTGGCATGGGTGCGTCAAAAAGCCTGTGGCTTCGCGCCATGAGCCTGTCGCGCTTGGGAGATACTGAGTCGCTTTTCACGCAATGTATCTTTCTCGACTTCTTCGGAACGCCCGTGCGGCAGGTTCCGGTCAGCGTCGGCTTTCTCATCCTGCTGATTTCTGTGTGCTTTGCGATCGGCTGGATCGCCTTTGTCCGGCAGCCAGTAAGCGCCGCCGCCAAAAGTATCGGCACACTGCGCCTGCACGGACTCAAGCGGCATACAAATCTGTTCCTGCACGAGGGTCAAAAGCTCTGGATAACTCTCGGCGCACTGTTGGCGACGGTCGTTTTGATCGTCATACAGATCGGAAGCTATCGAAGCTTTGACGCCCCGAGCGATACGCGGAGCTATTATTATAAAATATACGCGGAAGCCCTTTCCGGCGCGCCGTGCGAGGCCTCCGACCGCTACCTTGCGGAAGAGCAGGCCCGCTACAACAATATCCACGAAGAGATCGCTTCCATCTACGCGGCTGCCGGAGAAGACACGTTCGCCGCGCAGCTGGCCGCAGAGCCGCTTCAAGCGAAGCTTCGCGGAGAGGAGGGATTTCAGGAGGCAAAGCGGCAATACGAGTCGCTTCGGGAGGGGCAGCACTTTGTTTATCGCACCGGATATGAGCGCCTGTGCGGCCGACTGGGGCGGCAGGAGGATCTGAGCAACGCGGTCAAGCTGCTGCTTTACTTGATTCTTGTATTTTCCGGCGTTTTTGCAGTGGAGCATGAAACAGGAATGGAGATTCTGCTGCAAAGCGCGGGCGCAAAACGGAGAGTCACAGTACGAAAGCTGATTCACTGCATCATCGTTCTTCTGATTGGTTTTTGCGTCTGCTTTGTTCCGCAATACCTCGCTGTCCGCGCAAATTACGGCTTGCCAAACCTCGGCGCACAGGCGAACAGCCTCGATATCTTTGGCAGCTTCTCCAACGGCTGGACGATTCGCGCCGTCCTGCTCACAACAGGACTGGCCCGCCTGCTCTTGAGCGCCGCCGCAGGCGCAGGGATTCTGTTACTCTCCAAGAAAACCGGCAGTCGGATTATAACGATTCTTCTCAGCGCAGGAATTTTGGTACTGCCCGTGTTGGCTCTACTACTGCTTGTAATATGATGTTGCTGTTTTTGGCCGTACATTGTTGAAAAATTGAACAAAATCGGATTTTTAACAGAATTTTTAATATTTATATAAAATTGATGAGATATGTAAAGATGATGCTTGCGGCAACGTTGACAGACTGGGCGAAAAAGTGTATACTGATGGTAGATACGTTACTTATACCTACAACGCTGAAGGCCAACTGGCGGAACTGACCTATGGTGACGGAAGCGGCAAGGTCGCAAGCTACCTGTTCGAGTACGACTCTCTCGGTCGGCTCATCCGCAGCAGCAAGGCAGTCGGCGGCACGGTCAGGCTGAGCACGGCGCATATCTACGACGCCTATAACCGTCTGTC
>OIZL01001725.1_pt1 | contig 11156 bp, 14 predicted proteins | sample 1588541 | NCBI WGS metagenome assembly OIZL01 (sample SAMN03283285) | human gut metagenome | biome: human-associated habitat; material: feces | host: Homo sapiens | place: Peru | collected 2012 | reverse complement strand
AAGATAACCAAATACAAGAAACTATACCAGCAACAATAGAAGATGGATATATAGTATTTGAAACAACTCATTTAAGTCATTATGGAATAGTAGCAACAGAAAAATCATTAAATACAAATATAATAGAAAATCCAAAAACAGGAGATAATATCATATCTTACCTTGTAACAAGTATCATATCAATTATAGGAATTGCTGGAACATCAATTATCGCTTATAAAAATAAGCAAATAAATTAATTAATATATTAAAAAATAATGGGTCTATAATAATATAAAATAAATCTTTATTAATCAAGCAAAATGCTAAATAACGATTATTATATATTTATAGAACCATTTTTTATACAAACAATCAAGAAATTTAATTTTTAGAAAATGGAGAAACTTATGATAAAAAAGAGTTTGTTTACAATCTTAATTTTTTGCTTTATTCTTTTAGGCATAACCAGCTGTAAAACAACAGAAAATTTAAAAGCAAAAGAGGATATAAATATTAAACCATCATAAAGCAAAACAATTAAATATTCTGACTTTGACAATGTTTTAGTAAAAATGAAAGTACCAGAGGGGTGGAAAACAGAAATATTAATAAACAATTATATTATATACACTTTAAGAGTATATAATCCTGAAAACTCTTTATATCAATTTTTCTTTAGTTTAAAAACTGAAGGATAAAATAAATCAAAAACTTAAGGATTTTATAAAGCCGTATTTAGTAAAAACCAAGAACCTTTTCCATTTATGAAGAAATTTACAGTTATAGATAGTTTGGGAAGTGGATCATTCGGTGAAAATATGTTAAGAGCATCCTTTAAAGACGACAGTGGCAATGAAAAAAAAACTGTATTTACCGGTTATGTTTTTGATGCTGTCTCATATTATGTACTAGAAAACTTTCTAACTGGTAAATAAATATTTACTTTAATAACCGTTATTTTAATGTCTTATTGTATGATAGTTTATAATATAGCAGCAAGTTCTCCAGCAGGTTTAATAAATCAAACATTCTTGGCAGCTTTAAAAGAATTCCTAGTTGAAGGAATTATAGCTTTCGTATCAGCGTATTTCATTGCTAGTTCAATCGCAAAAAAACTAGCATTTAAAATCGTAGATTCTAAAAAGATAATAAAATGCTTGTTACTTTTGGGATTCAAACATTTACTGTAATTGTAATGGTAAGTTTAATAAGTTTTTACGCTTTATTTGCTCAGCAACTAATAAATAAAAATATTATTTGTAACTATATTGTGTTATATTGTAAAAACTTCAAAATGGCATATACATTACAAATATTTTTAGTTGGCCCACTGGTAAGAAAAATTTTCAAAATAATATTTAAAAATCAAAATGTAAAATAGAATACGTCTTTATAAACCTACCAAAAATAAGCTTGGCATGGTACAATAATATCGGAGGTATTTTATGAATAGACAAAAAGCCTTTGAATTATTAAAAAAATATAATAAAGAAGAGTATCACATTAGACATGGACTAATGGTTGAAAGTATTATGCGATATATTGCTAAAGAAAATGGCTACGATGAAAAATTTTGGGGAATCGCTGGCCTCTTACACGATGTAGATTATGAAATGTACCCAGAAAAGCACTGCTATAAGTGCGTAGAACTCTTAAAAGAAATAGATGCACCTAATGAATTAGTTCATGCAGTATGCAGTCATGGATATAATCTATGTACTGATGTTGAGCCAGTTCATTTTATGGAAAAAGTATTATATGCAAGTGATGAACTAACAGGAATTATTGCATCTCTTATTAACATGAGACCATCACATAATGCCCAAGGAATGGAAGTAGCAACCCTAAAAAAGAAATTTAAAGATAAAACCTTTGCAAGAGGTTGCTCAAGAGACGTTATTAAAAAAGGTTGTGAAATGCTAGGTTGGGATCTAACTGAACTATTTGAAAAATGCATCAAAGCCATAGAAATGAGCGAAGAATGTATTGAAAACGAAATGAAAAATATTTAGACAAAAAAATATAACAAATTTAAAATAGTGGAGACTTTATGGAAAAAACAAATGTCATGAGAATATTAGACCAAAAGAAAATAAAATACAATGAATATTATTATGGAGATACAAATGCCCTTAGCGGTATTGAAGTTGCAAGAGTCTTAAATGAAGATGCAAATAAGGTATTTAAAACCTTAGTAACTGTTGCAAAGTCCAAGCAAAACTATGTATTTATGATACCTGTAGAAAAAGAACTAGACTTAAAGAAATGTGCCCAGAGTGTTAACGAAAAAAGTATTGAAATGATTCCTCAAAAAGAATTACTACCATTAACTGGTTATGTCCATGGAGGATGCTCACCAATCGGCTTAAAGAAACCATTTAAAGTAATAATAGATATTTCAGCTAAAAACTATAATGCAATAATCTTTAGTGGTGGAAAAATTGGATACCAGGTTGAAGTAGAATTAAAAGATTTAGAGAAAATTATCAACTGCCAGTATAACCATGTAGTAAAGGAAGATAGCCTTGAAAAATAATATTGATAGTTTGTTAAACTCTTTATCTAAAAGTAAATTCAGAGGTTCATTTCACTTAAATAAAAAGATGAAAGATTATGTAAAAGAAAAAGGCCTTGATAAAATAAAATCAGATGCCAAAGACTTGATAACAAAAAGACTTGCTCCAGAAAATCCTAATAATGACGGTAAACAAACGCCGATGAGACAAGTTCATCCAGTTTTTATTGCTCAACATGCCACCGGCTGTTGTTGTAGAGGATGTTTAGAAAAAATTCATAATATAAAAAAAGGGCATGCTCTAAAAGAAGAAGAAATCAACTATGTTGTAAATGTATTAATGTTATGGATTCAAAGAGAAATGCAGAAAGATTAGATATACGCTAAGAAGCAATTGGCTTCTTTTTTAATGACAAAATATGATAAAATATAACTAGTGGTGATATTATGGAAGAATTTAATAATTATATAAATATATTAAATGAAGAAGAACAAACTTTATTAAAAGATTTCTTTGCAACATTTTCCGAGCACTGCTTGCTAAACAAAGAAACTAAGCAAGCCCTAAAAACAGATTTTGAAAAAGCAATACTATACTATCATAAAAAAGGTATAGACTTACAAACTGCATTATTATATTTAGATATCAAAAACCTAGGTGGCTTTTACGCAAGACCCCCTGTATTATGGTTTCCTTTAGATGATGCCGCTAAAATCTATCCACTATCCATGGCTCATGACCGAATGGCAATTTTTAGATTATCTGCATATCTAAAAAATAATATAATTCCAGAAATTCTTCAAATGGCATTAAACTTTAGCATTAAAAGATTTCCAACGTTTGCCACAACTCTAAAAAAAGGCTTCTTTTGGCATTATTTAGACACTACAAAACGAAGATTCAGCGTAGAAGAGGAAAATGACGTTCCATCCCAGCCAATTAAAGTATCAGTAAGCGGTTCTCAGTCATTTAGAGTTAAATATTATAAAAATAGAATAAGTATTGAGTTTTTTCATGTACTTACAGATGGCACAGGAGGAATGGAATTCTTAAAATCGCTAACTGCTGAATATTTAAAACTATTAGGAACTAATATGTCTCAAAATAATTTAATATTAGATATCAATGAAGAACCAGCAAAAGAAGAATACGAAAATGCATTTAAAAATGTCCCAAATTCGGCTGAAGCTTCCGGATTTGTTGACAAAATGGCTCTTCAAATGGATGGTAAACTCTCTAAAATTAAACCATGCAAAATAATTCACTTTAAAATGAATTCAGATGATTTAAAAAGAACTTCTAAAAAGTATCAAGCAACCATCACATCATACCTACTAGCACTTATGTTTATTGCTGGTAAAAATGCAACCGATAAATTAAATGGCGAGATAAGCATTCAAGTACCAGTTAATATGCGAAAATATTACCCATCTAAAACTCTTAGAAATTTTTCAATGTATTGTGGTATTAGACTATCTATAGACGAGATAACTAAAGTAGAGAACATAATAGGTGAAATAACTAACCAGCTAAATGATAAAGCCTCTAAAGAAGAAATGAGCAAAATGGTTACGCAAACTAAAAAATTAACAAACATGCTAAAATATGTCCCGCTATCCATCAAAGCACCAATCGCTAAAATAGTATATGGCTTTTTAGGTGACAAAATTTTTTCTAATACTTTATCAAATTTAGGCGTTATAAATTTGCCGGAAGACTTAGCAAACGAAGTAGAAAGCATGGACTTCGTTTTAGGTACTGCAATTACTAATCGTGCCGGATGCTCCGTAGTAACCGTAAATAATATTACTACTTTTTCAATTAGCAAAATGACTGCCGATCCAACCTTTGAAGAAAAAATATATGAATTATTAAAACAAGAAAAAATAGATGTAATAGTAGAAGGAAGTGGACTTTATGAAAATTAAAATAACCTATCCAGAAGTAGCACCAGACAAAGTTAAACATCAAAAATTTATTAATTTTATTAAGTGGCCAATACTTATAGCCGTAATCATTTGCCCAATTTTAAATATTGTAACCGGTGGCAAAGCCTGGAGCTTAGTTGTTCTAATGTCAATTTATATGGTATGGGATTTAGTAATTTCCAGAGACTTAGTTGAATACAATAGAATTAGTCAGTTCGTTAAATTAATAACATTAACTGGTTTATTATTAACTATTATAGATATATTCCTAGCACCTGGCTGGGCCATAGAAGCCGTATCAATTCTAATTTTTAGTGGTTTAATCGTTACTGCAATCCTATTTTTTACCGACATAGAAAGACAAAAACAAAATATTTTCCTATTATTATTTCTTATTTTACTTTCCATTTTTAGCTCTATTATTGGTTTATCATTCTATCATAAAGAAGATAACTGGGGCCTAGCAGTTATGGGAGGTATTGCTTTAATTTTACTAGTCGCTTTAAACATAGTTTTAAAAGATAATATCATAAACGAATTAAAAAAAGGCTTTCATACTATGTAATATTAATGATATAATTAAAAAAGATAGAAAAGAGGTAAAATATGAAATTAGAAAAAACTGAAAACATGGCATGGATAATCTTTGCTCTTGTAGGAACAGCATTTTTCATTGCTAGTATAATTATGCTTATAATGCCATACACAATAAAAAATAAAGTAGAAACTACTGGTGTAATTTCCAATATCAGACGCAACCAATCAGCTCACAGCGATGATATGCCAATTGTAACGGTAACATACACTGTGGATGGCGAAGAAAAAGAAACTATCTTAAATTATTATTCAACAAGATTTTATGAAGGCAAACAACTAACAATTTATTATGATAAGAATAATCCAAACAAAATTCACGCAAAAGAATCGTCTATTTTAGCTTATGGATTCCTCGGATTTGGAGTCTTATTATCAGTAATAGGGTATAGTCAATTAATTAGAAAGGCTAGAAAAAAGCGTCTTGTCGAAAACTTAAAACAAACCGGTGACTTAATATCAGCAGAATATATCGCAACTAAAATGAATGTTTATTACAATGTAAATGGCAAGCACCCGTATAATGTTGTTTGTAGATGGATTGACCCTGGTAACACCAAAGAATATCAATTTACCAGTAAAAACTTATGGCCAAACCCTGAAGATATAATTGCTGAAAAAAACATCACTGAATTTCCAGTATATATAGATAAAAATAACAAAGCCATTTATTTTGTTGATACAAGTATCATAAAAGAAAAAAATGATTAATAAAACTACAGTAAAGTACTTGAAAAATTTATTTACTTTTGATAAAATACTATTGTTTTAAATGTTTTGATTAGGACATGGAAGTATTTTAATTCTTATTTAAGCGAAGTTATGATGGTGAAAGATAACTTAAGAACAAATATTTTTACTACCTATGAACTGGTCTTGAAAAAGAAACCCGGCATAAGCCGTTATCATAATTAAGTAAAAATAGGGATGGTACCGTGTTTTAACACTCCTTGCGTAATGCAAGGGGTTTTTATTTTAAGGAGGAAAAGAATATGATAAACATTAAAGAAGATGCAAAATTAAGCGTATTAAACCATAGCTGTGCTCACCTTTTAGCACAAGCGGTAAAACATTTATATCCAAATGCTAAATTTTGGGTAGGTCCAGTAATAGACGATGGCTTCTATTACGATATTGATTTAGGAGATGTAACTCTAACAAATGAAGATTTACCTAAAATTGAAAAAGAAATGAAAAAAGTTAGCAAAGATGGCAAAAGAATTGTCCGTGAAGAAATCACTAAGGAAGAAGCTTTAGAAAAATTTAAAGACGATCCATACAAAATAGACTTAATTAGCCGTATGGATGAAAATAATACAATCATTTCAATGTATACTCAAGGAGACTTTACTGACCTTTGCCGTGGGCCTCACGTTGAAACAACTAAAGAATTAAAATATTTTAAATTATTAAAAGTAAGTGGTGCTTACTGGAAAGGTGACGCTAAAAACAAAATGCTTCAAAGAATTTACGGTGTATGTTTCACTAATGAAGAAGATTTAAATAACTGCCTTGCTGAAATAGAAGAAGCAAAGCAAAGAGATCATCGTAAAATTGGTAAAGACCTAGAAATCTTCATGACTGATGAACTAGTAGGCGCTGGTATGCCTTTATGGTTACCAAATGGTGCAATTATTAGAAAACAACTAGAGAACTATATTTATAATAAAGAACAAAAATTAGGTTATAATCATGTATATACTCCATGCGTTGGTACTGTTAATTTATATAAAACAAGTGGTCACTGGGATCACTATAAAGAAAATATGTTTCCAATGATGAAAGTAGACGAAGAAGAATTCGTTTTAAGGCCAATGAACTGTCCTCATCACATGCTTATTTATAAAAATAAACTACATTCTTATAGAGATCTTCCAATTAGAATTGGTGAATTTGCTACTGACTTTAGATACGAAGCAAGTGGAGCGGTTAAAGGGCTTGAAAGAGTTAGATGTATGTGTCAAAACGATGCTCATCTATTTGTGACACCTGAACAAATTGGTGATGAATTTAAAAAAGTGGTAAGTTTAATTTTAGATGTCTATAAAGACTTTGGTATCAAAAATTATAAATTTAGACTATCATTAAGAGACAAAGAAGATAAAGAAAAATATTTTGATGATGATGAAATGTGGAATACAGCTGAAAATAAACTAAGAGAAGTATTAAATGAACTCGGCGTAGATTACTTTGAGGCTAAAGGTGAAGCAGCATTCTATGGGCCTAAACTAGATGTTGAAGTTAAGCCAGCCGTAGGTCCTGAAATAACCTTATCAACTTGCCAATTAGACTTCTTGCTACCTAGAAGATTTGATTTATCATATATTGATAATAAAGGTGAAAAACAAGTACCAGTAGTTATTCATAGAGCTATCTTTGGTACGTTTGATAGATTTACCGCTTTTGTTATTGAAGAAACTAAAGGAGCATTCCCATTATGGCTTTCTCCAGTAGAAGTTAATATCATCCCTGTGAATACTGAATTACACTTAGATTACTGTGAAAAAATCAAAGCCGAACTAGATAATCGTAATATCAGAACAAAACTAGACGACAGAAGCGAAAAATTAGGCTATAAAATGCGTGAAAGTCAAACTAAGAAAATTCCACTAACACTAATTATTGGTGATAATGAAGTTAATACACAAACAGTAAGCTATCGTGAATACGGCAAAACTGAAACTGAAAATCTAAGCATTGAAGCCTTTGTTAATAAAGTAGAAGAATGTATTAAAAATAAAAAATATAATATATAAAAAAAGTATCGCTAAAATTTAGCGGTGCTTTTTTGTAATAAAAACAAAATTTCCATTAATAATATAAGTAGATAATTTCACATAATATTTAAATAATTTTCACTTATTTTTCATTTTTACTAACTAATATTGTACTCAGAAAGGAGAAAAAATGAAAAGATGGCTTAAAAATTTAATTTCTATTATCTTAATAGTTCTATTTGCTAGTGGTATTGTTTATATGACTCTATCATCAAAAGAGACTAATAATCAAGGCCCTATGAATGGTAACATTCAAAATGCCGAAACCCCAAATGATAATCAAACTTGTGGCGAAATTCCCAACAAACCAAATGAAAACGAAAGCGGACAAAATGAAAATGGCAATGAAGTAAATACTCCTCCGGCAAAACCTGACGGGGAAGATAACAACGCTCTGACTCCCGGAGAAGGCATGAACGATATACAGGCAAACAATAACCAAATATCTTGGAGATATTATCTAGTTACTGGAGTATGTGCTTTAGGATTATCCCTTACAGTATTTTATTTAATTTTATCTAAATTTAATAAAGCAAGTATAGCAAACACATTTATAAATAGCGATAAAATAATTATCTATGTTCTTTCTAGTATCATCCTAACTATCTTTATAACATTCTTAAGCTCACAATTTAGTAGCAAAAGCAATAACCAAGGTATGCCAAATATGAATTCTAACATAACATACTCTTCAAATAACGAAATTACCGAAAATAAAAATTTTGCAAGTGAAACATTTACAAGCTCACAAAGTGATGAAAATGCCATGCTAATTAGTGGCGATGTTAGTGTTAGCGCTGAGTCTATTACTGTTACTAAAACCGGTGATTCCGACGGTGGAGATAATACCAGTTTTTATGGAAATAATTCAGCAGTACTTGCCAAAGATGGCGCAAATGTTCTAATAAATAATTCGGAAATTAAAACCGATGCTACTGGCGCAAATGGTGTATTTAGCTATGGTGGAAGTGCCACAACTAATAATAGTCAAACCGATGGCACAAGTATCACCATAAATGATTCTAAAATCACCACATCCAAAGATAATTCAGGAGGTGTCATGGTTACAGGCGGCGGTACACTTTATGGAAATAATCTAACAGTAAATACAGCAGGAACCTCATCAGCAGCAATTAGAAGCGATAGAGGAGGTGGTACACTTATAATTAAAGGTGGTACATACAAAACTATGGGAAAAGGTTCACCAAGTATCTATAGTACAGCTAGTATTACAGTTTCTGATGCTAAACTAATATCTACAGCTAGTGAAGGCGTAGTAATAGAAGGAAAAAATAGTGTTACATTAAATAATGTTGAACTAATAGACACAAATAATCAGTTAAATGGTTTATCTAAAACCTATAAAAATATTTTTATTTATCAGTCAATGAGTGGTGATGCATCTACTGGTGAATCTAATTTTTCAAGTACTGATAGCAAAATAACCACTAATAAAGGAGATACTTTTTATTTAACAAACACTAAAGCCACAATAACCCTAGAAAATAATACAATCAAAAATAATGATAAAACTGGTAATTTTCTAAGAGCAGAAGGAAGCTCATGGGGTACAAGTGGCAGTAATGGTGCAGATATAACCTTAAATTTAAAAAATCAAACAGTCTTAGGAAATTTTGTCTTAGATAGCATCAGTTCTATAACTATTAATGCTACCAAAAACTCAGTAATAGAAGGAGCAATCAATAATGAAAACACTGCCAAAAACGTAACATTAAAACTTGATAAGACAACTAAAATCAAACTTACAAAAGATTCATACATTACATCATTAGATAACGAAGATACAACTAACAGTAACATTGATTTAAATGGCTATAAATTATATGTTAATGGTAAGAGTATCTAAACAAAAACTAAAAAACGTAGTTTACTTTCTAATTAATATAATATAAAATTATAAATAGAAAGGAGCATTAAAATGCTAAAAAAACTAAATAAATTGTTATATGAAACTATTGGACTATCCATAGTAATGTTTATAATTGGGCTTATGTTTACTATTAAACCAGAAACATCATTCGAAATGGTAACTTGCTTCTTATCAGTAGTTTTAATTATCGGTGGCTTATATTTTCTATTTGAAAGAGAAACAAGCATATTCTTTAGTGGTTTTGTTACTCTTGGCGTTTTAGAAATTCTACTTGGAATTGTTATGCTACTTAATCCAGACATCGTAAAAAGCTTATTTCCAATAGTTACTGGCATTGTGATGATAACTAAATCTTTCCTTGACTTTAGAATTTGCATTCTGCTAATAGAATCAGGTTATAAAGCAGGAATTTACCCACTAATTTGTTCTATAATATCAATCTTATGTGGTTTATTTATTGTCTTTTATCCTCATTTAGGAGCTATGGCTATTACTATTTACTTTGGTATTACTCTAATGCTTTATGCAATATCAAATATTATAAATACAATTATATTTAAAAAGAATTTAAATAGTATAGTAAAGCTTTTATCAAACTAAGAAACACTTCGGTGTTTTTTTTCTTTACCTAAACAAAGACAAATGATAAAATAACAAATAAAGAAGGAGTTTAGATGAATAAAATAGAAATATTTAGTGTAGAAATAAATTATATTAAAAATGCCGATTTAAAAGAAAGCTTAAAATTAATCGTAGATAAATTACCAGATTATTTTTTTTATGAAGCAGCTTCAAGTACTGGTAAATATCATCCAAAATATGCTCTTGGCGATGGTGGACTTTTAAGACATAGCAAAGCCGCTACCAAAATAGGTTTAGAACTATTAAATAACCCCTTAATAGGTAGTAAATACTCTCCTAGAGAAAAAGACATGTTATTACTAAGCTTACTTGTTCATGATGGTTTAAAAAGAGGTTTAACTGAAGAAAAATATACTAGGGTAGACCATCCAATTTTAATGGCTAATTTTATTTTAGATAACTATCAAACCTTTAAATTAAACTTAGAAGATGCCAAGTTCATTAGTGACGTAATTAAAACTCACATGGGACCATACAACACTGATTTTAACGGCAATGTAGTTTTAGAAACTCCTAAAAATAAATATCAGAGTTTTGTTCACATGTGCGATTATCTAGCAAGCCGTAAATGTCTTGAAGTTCCCTTTGATGAAAACAACAATATAATTGCCTAAATAAGCATAAACCCTTGCACTAAATCATATTTTTTGATAATATATTCTTGGTTTTAAAAAACCAATATGTACATAAGTGGATTAAATTACCTAGTGGCCAGTGGTTGGTGATTTAAGTAGATACTTATGGGTAATTAACGAAAGGAAAGTGATTATAATGGCTGTTGTTTCTATGAGTTATTTATTAGAAGCAGGTGTTCATTTCGGACATC
>OIZL01001724.1_pt1 | contig 11156 bp, 16 predicted proteins | sample 1588541 | NCBI WGS metagenome assembly OIZL01 (sample SAMN03283285) | human gut metagenome | biome: human-associated habitat; material: feces | host: Homo sapiens | place: Peru | collected 2012 | reverse complement strand
AACCGCTTTTAGGGGTGGTGGTCGGGGTAGGGGCTTGTTGGGGCTGCTGCGCCCATAGGGCGGTGCAGACCCGACAAGCCCCGAAGAGGTGGCGAGGAAGCAAGATGGGGTAACTATGGGGAGGGTTCGGGGGTGGAAAGCCCCCGAGGAAAGCGCTAGCCGACAAAAAAGGACCCAACCGCTTTTAGGGGTGGTGGTCGGGGTAGGGGCTTGTTGGGGCTGCTGCGCCCATAGGGCGGTGCAGACCCGACAAGCCCCGAAGAGGTGGCGAGGAAGCAAGATAAGCATATGTAGCCCCGAATTACGGGGCTGAAGGGGGTTAACGAGCGATATGCGTGATTATCGCTTACGATAATCATAAACGCATATCGCGCCATTTGGATCAAGAGTTCGGCAAGCTTTAAGGGGTTTTCGTACCTTGCGGCTGCAAGCCGCAATACATAGCAGCAAGTTTGCTCAAGGGGTATTCGTCCATCGTTTTTTCTGAGTGGAGGGGAGCTGCAAGCCCCCTCCCCGAAGAAAAACGAAGTGGGGTAAGGTTGGCAGCTAAGCGGAAGGCGTAAGCCTACACCGCACAAATAATTCAGCCCTTTAGGGCTACCTTAGAGCAGCCTTGTGCCTAGCTATGCCGGGCGGTGAAACCGTGGGACCCGGCATAGCTAGGCTCTAGGCTGCGGTTAAGAGAGTGGGAGCCCAACCCCTGGGGGGAGGGCGCACGGGTATAAGGGTATAGACGGCAGCCCCCGACAATGCGCCATAAACCTAAAGAGGGGGCTACCGGCTATGCCCTTATATGGGTGGGGCAGAGGGGGGATTTTGGGCAAGAAAAGCAAGCAAGTTCAGCACATGTAGCCCCGATTTGCGGGGCTGAAGGGGGTTGACGTCCGCTAGGCGACAAATAAGCCCGAGTGCCTTATCTTTATGGGGGCTGCGTAGCAGCCGTGGGTCCCATAAAGATAAGGCTCTCGGACACCGCTCTTTCGGTCAAGCGAGGGGCGGTTTTCATTTTGCAATGTTGCCAGTCCCTTAGGCTGGCAGCTTGCAAAATGGAAACTGCCCCGAGGGCGAGAAGGTGGTTAAGGCATGGGCGCAAGTTCAGCAATTGTAGCCCCGAATTACGGGGCTGAAGGGGGTTAACATCCGCTAGGCGACAAATAAGCCCGAGTGCCTTATCTTTATGGGGGCTGCGCAGCAGCCGTGGGTCCCATAAAGATAAGGCTCTCGGACACCGCTTTTTCGGTCAAGCGAGGGGTGGTTTTCATTTTGCAATGTTGCCAGTCCTTTAGGCTGGCAGCTTGCAAAATGGAAACTGCCCCGAGGGCGAGAAGGTGGTTTATGAGGAGGTGGTTTCGGCATGGAAGGGCGACAGCGTGAAGCGGTGATGATTTAGCCACGGACGTGTGGGAGCCCAACCCCTGGGGGGAGGGCGCACGGGTATAAGGGTATAGACGGCAGCCCCCGACAATGCGCCATAAACCTAAAGAGGGGGCTACCGGCTATGCCCTTATATGGGTGGGGCAGAGGGGGGATTTGCCCGAGGTCTGCTTTTCTTTTAGTCTACTGTCTGCTATTAATCGATATCGTCTCCATGGTGTTATTTTTTGGTCGTTGTTAATTTTCTTCGTTTGCTCATTTAGTGCTCAAGCAGGCTCTAAGGGGAACGGTATCGGGGTGTTTTGGAAGGGGTTAAGGGTCTGTTTTTGGGGTCTCAGTTTTTGGATAACCCCAAAACTGGGTGTTACACGTTGTGTACCACCTATTTATAAGATTTTTCTTTGGCACTCTAACGGCGGTGCTACTGCACCGCCGAAAGCGCATTCTGATTACAACTTTCTTCCTCAGTTTTTTAGATATCTCTGAACTCTAAGACTTAGGTTTACTTCGGTGGCAACGAAGCAGGAGCCGTGTCAAAATTTGGGAACGCAGAAAGGCTGACACGTCTCGTGCCAGCCTAACTGTTGTTTTCGCTAAAACCTAAAAACCTAAAAACTTATGACTTTAACTCATATCTGAGAATTTGCATTCATCTTTTACTCATTATCTCGCCTAGAATGGGTCTCCAAAAATGTTGTGAAGTTCATTCACTTCTTTTTCGGTCTGTATCTCATTTCGCTTGATTCGTTCATACAATTTTCTTATTTCATCTTTATATAGTTCTATTCTTTTTTCTATCTGATTATTCAATTTTCTTCGAACATCAATATATTTATCGATTTTAGCCTTACTAAATTCGGCAGTGATTTCAGACTGATATTCTGCCCATTTTCTGAACTGTTCAACTGTCTGCGGATGGTCTTTTTTATATTCTTCTATCCTCTTTTTCTCAATATTGCGACAAGTAAGTCTGCCATAACCTTCTTCATCTGGAAGCCACCAATCGCCATGCTCTTTAGAGATTTCGCAAGCCACTTGCCAACATGCTTCTCTATATTCTTCAGAGAGATTTTTATCTTTGCTCTTTTTCATCAGTCTATACATCATTATTTTCTCAGTTCGGCTCGGGTCTTCTGTTTCTGTAAGTCTCTTCGGCTTGAAGTGGGAGTGCAAGAACTTGGTATTGAAGAGTTGCAGTTTCTTGCATCGGTTCGTCCTCTCCTTCAGTCTTGTTGGTCCTTTGGTTATCCACTTGGCATAGATGAAAGTGAAAAGCCATTCTGAACAAGTGAAGAAGGTAGCAGCTAGGCTATCTAGGTTGTCGAAGGCATTGAGCGATAAATCTACTACATGGTTATCGCCAAGGTCTATCCATTTTCTGCCTTCACTATTCATTGAGAATTCTACTCTCCAAACATCTATCTTTTTTGCGCCCTCGATTGGTATCTCTTGATCAACTGCAGTACCTGGTACCACACATACTTGTTTAGTGCGGATTTCGATTTCTTTCGTCTTGGGGTTGCGGTATTCGTATGTGACTTTCTGTAGGTCACATAAGCCAGCCTTCACCCAGGTATCCTTGATGTAGAATTTGCCCGAATTTGTTTCAAGTTCGAGCGTCTTATTATATAGTTTTGTGCTGAGTGCGGATTTTGGACTTCCCCATTTTAGAGAGTTCCAGGTTCTTCCCGTCTTCGTCTCTCTACCATGGGCGCCCAATTCTGTTTTTATTCGCCAACTATCATCGCCATCTGAGGAGTGAGCATCAATCTTTGATTGGTGTACCTTCCAAATCTTGTCCTTCATATACTTGTTGGCCAAGTCTTGGGGTTTCATTCCGTTGTCGAATATTGTGAGGTCGCAGCATACGTCAACTCGGGATATGCCTTTATACTCATATCCATATTTCACTATAAAGTTGGTTAGCTGCTGCACTGGCTGTGGCTGATAGAGGGTTCTATTGGCCAATCTTATGTGGCAAGATTCGGGCTCGAAGATTCCCCCATTCTGCTTTAAGGAGTAGGGATTCCGTTCTATCTCCAAGAAGGGGTGATGGCCATTCATGAGGGTGAATTTCTCTCTGTACTGAGGTGTACCGTATTCACGTTCTTCAACAGTCCATCCCAATGCCTTGAAATATGCAGCATTCATAGCAACCCCTTTTGGCTCCAGGCAGTATACCGAGAGCCAATCCAAGTTGATACACTTGATTTTGTTTGGTGTTGTTATGAGTTGCTGCATAAGTTATTTTTTATACTTATAAATTTATCGTCTTATTCAATTTTTTATTGAGGTAGATATTTATCTCATTTCTGAGGATATCTCCTACTATCTTTAGTTCTTTGCCGTTTGTATGCTTCATCTGATAGACAGCTAGTTGCGAGTTCTCGTTGAACTCGTAATCTAGCAGTCTGTAACCATCGAGAGCATAATTTTTGGCAGTTGCTTTCGCAATTCGTTCAATTTTGTTCCCGTCCATATTTTTATCTTATATTAGTTTAACTCCATTTAGTTCCGGATGTCCTGGTATGTTTTCGGAACTATCTTGCGATTGTTCCTGGCGTCCTCCACATAGTTCAATCTCTTTCACAAAGAGATTGACTCCGGTCTCAATCTTGTGGGTCTTCGGTGATGAGTAGGTCACAAAATTCGGTGTCCCTCTGAGGAAGACTTTGGTTCCCTTCTTCAGATATTCTGTTAAGCCTTTACCGTCTCCGTTTAATGAGCATGATACCCACGTTGTTTGCGTGGTGATTGCTCCCGTCTGTCGGTCTACCCATTTTTCACTGTGAGCTACTCTGAAGGAAACAAATTTGTTTCCGTTGTAGTCTTTGATTTCTGCGTCGGCTCCAAGATTGCCGACAATTTCTAGTCTAATCATAATTCTATTCGTTTAATTGTTCAACACTATTAACGTTTTTTCAAATATGGTCAAATGTTAACGAAACTTTGTCTCAGAATAATATTATATTTACTTCTTTTTTTATCTTATTGATGATTTCAAGGTTTTTCTGCCACTCATTTTTTATATAAGCAACAGTCTTCTTGAACTCTTCTTCAGATACCCTTTCTGATAGCCAATGTTGGAAGGGAACAAGCAAGCAAAGATAGCTTGCTTTACTACACATTATTATTATGCAAGATTCCGTTTTAATTTTATCGTACAGATATCGGAAATCAGCAACTAAATCATCAACAATAATGATTCCTTCTTCTGTGATTTCAATCACTTCTTTTTTACTTTTTGCCATGGAGATTTTCTTTTTTGTTCTTATCATATTTTCTGAAAATTATCTCTTCGCTACGAAAAGGAGGAGAACATGCACCCACAACAGATGCATGGCAAAGTTTTAGGTGCTTAAAGAAGCACCCTCGGCAGCCATCAACGGCTTTTACCACTTGTAAGCGCAGGCCGTGAAATTTTGTGATTGTGCCTATTGGTAGTACTTTCATTATCATGCGGTTTAAGAATTAATGTTTGTTGTCTATTACTTAGGTTTTCTTCGTTAGCAACGAAGCAGATACCGTGTCAAAATCTTGAATATAGATATTCATAAGCGTTGCCCCCATAGAGTTTGAGTTCCTTGCGCAAGATACATTCTTTTACCATCGCATTGAGGAGCCTTCGGGTGGTTGGCTTACTTACCATCAGCTTGCTAGAAACGTAAGATACCCTCAAGTAGGTATCTTGCTCAAGCAAGCGCATCACTTGATTTTGAAAAATTTGTCTATTGATCATATTCCACGATTTAGCAGTTTGAGGAAATTCCCGATTAGCACGAAAGCCCTAAGGGTGATTAAGGTAAGCAGATTTTCTTAAAATCTGATATCAGATTCCGAAATGAAAGAAGCCGTGAAACGAGGATTTATTTTCGTTTCACGGCTATCTGCTATCGTGCGTCCACTGCCGTTCAAAGTCGCTCCTCAGCGTTGCTTCTATCCTCAGTAGACGGTGCAAAGATACGATTTTAATAGGTACCGTGCCTAATTTTATTCGATATTTTTTGCTGCCAAACTCGATATTTAACACAAATCACGAGAATTAGTATCACTATTGCAATTATCGCCCATGGAAGCAGGGTGCAATTGTTAACGTGTTTTGCTACTTTTTTCGGTGTTTTGTGGTAAATAATTTCTGCAGTACTGTCTGATATCTCTGATTTAGCACTTTTGGCCGTCTTTGTAATCACGATTTTGCCTTTACGATGTCGATTGCGATTTGGCGGTTTAGGAGTGTTGGCCGTATCATTTGTTCCAGGAGGGGTAATTTCCCTGGTAGTTTCATTTTGGTCTAGCATATCATATACAATAGTAATAATACTGCTATCATCAATCATGGTGCTTTTGGATATCGAAGATTCGGTTTGCACTTTTTCTTGCTCGATGGTCTGCTTTGTCTTGCAGCCAATGAGCGCAAATAGAAAAATTATGAAGAGGAGTTTTTTCATTTTGCTACGTAATTAAAGTTGAAATGATGTCTTGGTGTACGTGTCATGTCCCATTGTACGTGCATCCATATGGATGTTTTGGAGTGCTCGAACAGAACAGTATCGACAGAAGGTAATGTTTTCAGAACTTGGAATATCGCTTTCGCTTCTTCCTCATCCTTGATTCTGAGGTCGGCTGCATTGCCTTTCGTATGCCAGGAGTTGGCCACACCACCTACGGCTTTGTTTAAAGCTGAACACCGATAGCCACTAGTGATAATAATAGGTGCTTGGAGAATTCTTCGCAAAGGGTCAAGAACCATTTGCACACCATATTGAATATTGCGGATGATATCATCATTCGGTGTATTATTTATCTTCAACCTTTTTGCGGTTGTCGAGCGTGTGAATTCTTCGAGAGTGAAGTAATCACTTTTTATCGTCTTTTGATTTACTACTTTCGCCATACTGATAAATTTTATAGTTGATTTGATACACTGACGCTGCAAAGATTAGAAGCTGTGCTATGAAGATCAACACACCTGCTTCTATATTGTGCGTTTGACTGATTACTATACTCGTAATACCGATAGCTATCGCAGATGCAATACACATAACGGCAGAAGAGAATTCGATTTTGTCTTTAGTGTCTTGATTCATTTTTTCTAGTTTTTTAAATAAAAAAGGCTGGTACCCCTCAACCAGGTACCAGCCTTAATTGTATGATAAGAAACTCTAGCGATAAACGTCTTTACTACTCTAATCCATCATCCTTGGTACCCCTAAGGGTTACGTTGACATTGAATTTTGCAGCACCGATTGCGACTTCAATCGTTGCTGATTGATCAGGCTCGCCCGAGTTGGTGTTAGTAATCAGCCCGGAATTAGTTACCGAGCAGTACTGACTACCGGATTTAACGGTGCATGTAACTGCCTCGCTGTTAGGGTTTGTTATATTAATCTGTGCGGTACCTGCGTTATCAACAGTGTAACTCAAAGGGTTTACACCCGGCTTAGGTTCAGATGCTTCTGCATCTCCTTGATTAGCCATAGGACCGTTATTCAAAATGAGCTCAGTGCCGACCGGATAAGTAGCAAGCTGATTTGCAGTTTTAACACCGCTGATAACATCTTCTGCAACAATCATTACTGCATCAGAGCGCAGCCAACCACTGTCGCTTTTACGAGACTGAATTACGGCTCCGAAATCAGCAGCACCCGCCTTGATAGTGATGGCATTGGTAGAGGTGCTCATTGAAATAGATGCTTGGTCGTTGTTGGTGCTGATTGTGAAGGCATTAGCAGGCTTAGCAACAGTGCCACTCTTATCACAATAGAGACGAACGATATTGAAGCGCTCAGCCTTGTATGTGTACACACCATTAGAGGTTGAACCCTCGCCAATGACTGTACAGAAGGTGATGAGGTCGTTGCGCTGAACACCCAAAGCAGCGTATATACCTTCTGCAGTTGTGAAGTCTGCTCCTTCCTTCTCGCCTACGATTTCCAAATTCGATGTAGCATTGAGCTTGTAAGTGAAGCCAGGAAGTGAACCGCTTGCCAAGATGAAAGGAAGTGGATTGATATCACCGTCCTTATACTGATTGAAAGCTACTGAACCCTTTGCAGCTGCAGCTTGTTTAAAGCGGTTGAGGTTGCGAGAGTTGAACTGACGCATACACTGCATACCGCTTGAATAGCCCTCGAAAGAGTGATCAGCGATAGATTTAAGCATCTTGTATGCTGCGCCAACGGTGGTCATCAGCATGCGCTGTCGCATTTGGGATTCAGTGCGTGGGTTCTTAACATCGTACACTCTGTCCTTAGTAATCTGCATACCATCAAGGACGGAATACGTTAAACTCTTTGTTGAGCCTTTGCGTAGGCCAAAGAAACCTTTAGATTTTGCCATAATACATTACTTTTAGTTATACAAAACAGTTAATACATTCGGAGCGGTACCCCTGGGGGTGCGCGTGCCATAGCTGCAGCTCGCTACCTGGATAGGGGGTATCTCATACCGGTTGCAAATGTACAAATAAGTTTTGAATGCGACTTACTCCCGAGGTACCTGCAAGGTTTTGGCGGATTTTCCGCTTTTCTTGAATTTTATCTGACAATTTAACAAATGGAATTTAACTTTATTTTAATGCGATTAACTTTGCTTACGGATTCCAATACCCCGAAAGGGGTGGCGGTCGGGGGCGTGGTGGCACGAAAAAAGGCTGCTGAAAAGCAGCCTTTGAGAGTGACATCACGGATATGTAATGCCGTGGTCGATGTAATATTCAACAGCTAGATTTATTACTGCGTTCTTTTTGCAGTTGCGCTTTCTGCAATAATCATCTAGTTTTTCTAAAACTCTAATTTCGAGTTTGCACCCGATTGCTTTTTGATTCACAGCCATAACTTGATAATTTTAAAGATTAATATATATATGATGAGGAGGAAAAGGCAGTATATAAAATGCTGCCTTGAAAAAGGGTTATCCATTTAATGCTCATACCACCCTATAGGGTCTAAATTGATTTCGGCTTTGCCTTCATCATTGATAATTACCATTTCATCACCTTCAGCATTAAGGCATACTCCACGCTCTTCATCCGTAATATCTTGCCATCCATTACTTTCGATGATGTCACTGACATCAAGTGACCATTCGTCTCTCTCGTTAATATATTCTACTAACTGCTGTAATGTTCTTACTTCCATTTTTTTCATTTTGATTGCCTTATCCGTGTTGGCGAGGGCTAAATAATTGTTTTCTAATATATAATAAGTGTTCCTCTCTGAGGATCAAGAAATATTCGGTATGCGCTATTGACAACTTCAAGATATTCAAATCTTCAGCAAAGTTGTTGCGAAACCAATTATGAGGGGATGAGAGATAGCCCCATTTGGGGTTACCTGGTAATGTCACATGTTCCTGGAGCCAGGCTGCAAATGCTTTCTCAGCTGCGAGATAATGGCCGATTCCTCGTATCTCTATACTCGTACAACTGAGTAGCCTTTTAGCTGCCTTGCGAAGGTCGATGAGTTTGCAAAAGGTTGTCTGCTCGATGGTGTTGGTACCATACATGAGAATTCCTTTGCTACACTTGTTTGAGAGCACATCGAGCGTTGCTTTCAGCGCTCGATAATACTTGTAAGTCATTCTGTTCATAGGCTATTTGCTGCATAGTACATAAACGAGAGTGATAATTGCCCAATAGGCAAAATGCACACACATTTTATCTAAAAATGTGAGAAAGACCATGTCTGCATGGTCGAGGTTGTTCTTTTTCATTTCACGATAGCTTTTGTGAGGGGTGGTTAGCCCCTCGTTACCTTATTTATTTATTGTGAGGGGCGGTGAGCCCCTCGATTCCTTATATTATTGTATTGTATTATTATACTCTTGCTGCATGATAGCAGAGTTTGTATGCAGATATATCTGAGTTGTTGAGATTGATGTATGTCCCATCAATTCACGCAACACATCCAATCTCATGCCATTATTGATTGCTCGGCTGGCGAAGGTATGGCGAAGGAGATGAGGAGATATCCTTACCCCAATGCGCTCGAAAGCGAGATAGATTGCATATCGAAATCCTCTATCCTCCCATTTCTCGAAGATAGCTCCCTCTTTCTTTCCTCTACACTCGATTGCAGTAATAAGGAGAGATGAGAGATAGATGTTTCTCTCTTTGTTACCTTTGCCAATGACGATTGCAGTCGCTGCCTTCATATCAATATCTTCATATCTGAGATTTCTACATTCGGAAACTCTCAAGCCACATGAGCACATCAGCATAATAGCTAGCTTGATATCCTCGTTCTTCTCATGCTCGATTGCTCTAGCTATATCAAGCGAGTTGATAACATGAGGTATCGTCTTTTCCTTCTTAGGGCTCTCGATGTACTTTGCGGGATTGACTTCGAGGTTATATTTTCGCTGCATCCAATTATATAAGCCCCTTATAGCTGAGATGTTGGCTATGATGGTATTATTGCTAGCACCTGCTGCCTTTCTCTGAGCGAGATAGAGAGTTATATCATTTTGGCTTATTTCGCTCCACCTACGCCCATTATGGGCTCTAGCAAAGGTGCGAAGACTGGTTTCGTATTGTCTAGCGGTATTCTCTGAATAGCCCTTTGTCAAAACTAGATACTGAATATATTGATTAATCATGATAGCAGAGATTTAAATCGGGCGGTGGTTGGGCGCCCATGACCTTCAAAATTTCGTTTCGTTTACTTGGATTACTATTTTGTATTCCTCATCCTTATTTTGTATTAACCATAAGGCATTCTCATTAGGTAATTTCGGGAATTTTTCAAGTAAATTTCTGAAAGTATTGTTTGCCTCATACCCATATTTGTATGTAATAACAATCCAAAAACCCTTGGCTATATAGCTATCCCAAACCCCTTATTTGGTTTCACCTATTAGTTCTGAGAGCGGTGCACCTCCCTCACAATTAAATTGCTCGGTTTCAATACCCGAGTTGGCCAATTGCATTTCCAATTCAAACAATTCATTATACTTCATAATACGATAGCTTAAGAGTTAAGGGATGACCGCCATCCCCCTTCCTCTACTGCAAAGGTACGACTTTTTCCCGATAAAAGCAAGTTTTTTAAGTTAAAAGTATATACTTTCCTTTAACACTTTAGTTAAAAAGCATATACTTACTGCAGTAGCATCTGCTTCAGCATGAGGGCTGCATCCAGGGCGAGAGGGGCGGTTAGGGTTCTAGCCCTCTAGGGGCTAGGTTCATGACCGCTCCTATCGCCCAACCTTCATGGCTCCATGTACGCATCCTTTTCGCTGCCCCGACACAACTATAGATAGCTTTTTTGTACCATGTTTTTTCAGATTGCTTCTACCCTCCTATCATGATAAGAAAAAATTAAAAACGGTCCTTACCTATTTAATTAAATTTTTTCTTATCATATCCATTTCCCCATGGGCGCAACCGAGCCTTAGAAATCTTCAAGCATTGAAAGAAAAAGCCCCCTTTAGGGGGTGGGGGGTGGGCAAGCGAGTGCGTAGCGGTTTATCCGCTACGCTCTCGCTATGGATAGCCCTAGTTGGGCGCAAGATTGGGCGCAAGAGGGGCGCAAGCTGTAGGAGGTTTGGCATTTATCAGAGGTAGCCCCCTTTAGGGGGTGGGGGGCGGGCTTGCTAGGGTTTAGCGGTTCATCCGCTAAACTCTAGCAAAGGGACATCAGAGACTCAAGGGGGTGGTGGGTGATTATGGGGAGGGTTCGGGGGTGGAAAGCCCCCGAGCAAAGCGCCAGCCGACAAAAAAGGACCTAACCGCTTTTAGGGGTGGTGGTCGGGGTAGGGGCTTGTTGGGGCTGCTGCGCCCA
>OIZL01001723.1_pt1 | contig 11159 bp, 9 predicted proteins | sample 1588541 | NCBI WGS metagenome assembly OIZL01 (sample SAMN03283285) | human gut metagenome | biome: human-associated habitat; material: feces | host: Homo sapiens | place: Peru | collected 2012 | reverse complement strand
TATACTGCCCCCCCCCCATACAGATGTTTGAATATTGTAGTTTATTGGATACATTCTATTCATTTTAAACACCTTCTTCTTTTACTATTCTTATGTCTTAATTTTACTATTTTTAAGTTTTAGTGTCAAGGTATTTTTATAAATCTTTTAGACTTTTTTAATATTTTATCACTTTCTTCATATGATTTTAGGTATTGTCTTAGAAAATATATTTTATCTAAATTATTATTAAATATTAAATCGGCTAATTCTAGGGATTGTTCTAATGATATGATTTTGTAATTGTTTATGTTAGTAGTTGTTTTTCTTTTATCTATAATATCATGATTAAAGTTATTGTTTTTTGAATATATTAATAATTTAGCAAATAAATTAGCATTATTTTGCCAAATAATTGGTTCTAATGTACCATTTGGACATCTAAATTCAATAGTATTAGTAATATCAAGATCATTATTTTTATTAAAATATTTATAGTTATCTAAAGCATTTAATAAATTAACACTAAAATATTTATTTAAATTTAACTTAGAATAATTATTAAAAAAGTCATCCAAATCACTATTGTTTTTTAATAATTCATATAAATAAGTAAATGTATCAGCAATAGGATAGGCAAATACTTTGATATTAGGTCTTTCGTTTAGGTATTCCCCGTAAGAAAATCTAAATATAATGTTTTCATATGTTGCCCAGATTTTAATGAAATTAAGCCAATTGTTTATGTCATTACCTAAGATATGGGCTCCAATATGAATATGGGATGCTGTATTATTACCTACTTTGGCATATTTTTCAATTATGTTACAAGCTTCTTTTAAATCAGTCCAATTTTTAGTATTATCATACATAATAGGAGATATTATTTCTATTCCATTAGTTAATGATCTATCATAACAAAATTCATAATCAAATACATTCTTTTTATCTAATTTTTTTATTATTTTACTTGTTCTGGCATGTTCGCATTCTATTTCAAAGCCTAGTGTTATATTGTCTTTTATGTTTAGAGTATCTCGATATTCTAAGTAGTAGTTATTTAGTAATATGATAAAGTCTATTAAGTCATTTCCTTTTAGGTTACTTAACATATTGTTTGCATTTGGTTTTAAGTATTTGAATATATCATTGCCTTTCATAATCTACCTCGTAAGTCTTCTATAATTAGATTCTTTTATATCTAATATTTCTTTATATTCTTCTATTGTTAAATCACTATATCTATCATTAATTCTTCTAAGTATTTCTTTTAAATTTATCTTATGATTATATTCATTAGATAAATATATTAACAATGAAATAATTATAAAATAAGTAACAAATAATAATTTAGAATCTATCTTATTATTACAATTATCTTTAATAATAATATAATCATTTTCTATTGGAAAATATAATGTTGCAATGACTATTTCATTATTATCTTCTTTATTAATATTTTTTTTTATTTCTTTTTTTTCATCTAATCTATATAATATTCTATCTATATTAATATTATCATAATTATTAATTATATTTATAATTTCATCTTCATTCATATTGTATAAAGCATAAGTAATAATATCTCTTTCATATTCATTTTCTTTATTAATATACCATTTACTATAATAAACTAATTTATTAAAAACTATTTCTTTATATTCTTTCATATATGTTATCTTTTTATTATTATCAATTGTTTTTTTAGTATAAGCTTCTTTTTTAATCTTATTATTAAAAAAACTATTATTATTCAATAAAGTAAATACAATAAATAATAATATAAATGATATTTCATAAGGAAGATTATATTTAATTATACTAAGTATTTTAGTAATTAATCTTTTTATTTTAATGTTTTTATTTATTTTTTTAAAATTATTATAATCAGATAAATAATCTAGTTCTTTTTTTAATTTAATAAGTAATTTTTTTTCTTCTTCCTTTTCGTTATCATTTAATATAATATTATTCATAATATCCCTCATTTGTCAATTATAATAGCATATATAAGTTATCTAGTCAATGAAATAAATGATTAGAAAATATTAATTTTATTTATATAATATTTATCATAAAATTTTCTTTAGAACTAAAACAGCATAGCTAAAGAAAGAGATATAATATATTTAAACATAATTATATCTCTTTTTCTTCTATTCTATCATAAATAATATTCAAATTATTAATTTGGTATTCTCCCAAAATATTTGCTACTTTCCATTCCGCTTTTGGTAGGCCTAACATATTTTTGATTTTTAAAGAAGCTTTAGGAAGAACAGGGGCAATTATATTAGCCATATTCGCCATTATATATAAACATGTATAAGTTGTATCATTAAATGCGGATAAATCCTCTTTTACTTGTTTCCAAGGTTCTTGGCTATCGTAATATTTGTTGGCAAGCATAAAATATTCTACCATTTGCGTAACAGCCGCTTTAATTTCACCATTTTCCAAATATTTACCTATTAGTTGGTAGTTTTTTTCAGTAACTTCTTTTATTTTAGAATCGACATTTCCTTCTGCAATTTTACCATCAAACTTTTTGTTAATAAATGATAAGTTACGATTTATAAAGTTTCCTAACATCCCAACTAAAAATTTGTTATGAGTTGTTATAATATCCTCTATTGAACAGTTAATATCGTTTGACTCAGGACCTTTAAATGCAAAATAAAACCTAATTGTATCGCTGTCAAACATATTAAGCAATTCATTTACGGTAATTAGATTACCTTTAGATTTGCTCATTTTTTCATTGTTTAAATTTACATATGCAGAAGATACAATATAATCTGGTAATCTATAATTTTTTTCTAAACCCATAAGTAATGCAGGATAAATAGTTGTATGAAAAGGAATATTATCCTTACCATGAACATAGTATGTTTTTAAATTGGGATTGTTATCCGACATAAATTCATCAAAATTTATTCCTTTTGCTTTAGCTACTTCTTGTCCAACCGACATATAACCTAAAACAGCTTCAAACCACACATAAATTCTTTTATCTTCGTAACCTTCAATTGGAACAGGCACACCCCATTCTAGTTGACGTGTTGCGACTCGATCCACAAGTCCCATATCCAAATATTTTTGTGCTTCTCCTATAGCATTTTTTCTCCAATTCTTTTTATTCTTGTTTATTAATTCTTGTAATTTATCTTTAAATGCTGTTAATTTAAAATATAGATGTTTATTATTTTTTGTAACAGTATGTTCCCCACATGCTTTGCAATGCTTATCTAATACTTCGTTGCTATTTAGGGAATAGCCACAATTGTCGCATTGATCTCCGTTGCTCTTACCACCACAATGTGGGCACGTTCCCACTATTTCACGGTCTGATAAGAATTTGTTGCATGTTTCACAAAAATCTTGTGGCTCTTCTTTTTCATATATATAGCCATTATTAACCAATTGTTTGAACGCTTCCATAACATAATTTACGTGATGCGAATCCATCGTGCTTGCATATTTGTCATATTCAAAGCCTAGTTCATTAAAATTTTTAACAAATTCGTTGTGATATTTATTTGCTATTTCTCTAGGAGTAACTCCTTCATTCTTTGCTCTTTCAGTAATAGGTGTACCATGGCAATCAGAACCAGACACATATATAACGTTGTCGCCATTTTGTCTATAATACTTAGCTAAAATATCGCCAGGTAATAGGGCTGCTAAATGGCCAACATGTAAATAATAATTTGAATATGGCCAAGCTCCACCTATAAAAATATCTCTTTTTTCCATTTTATACCTCCGTCTTTCATTTCATAACTATTATACCATTTATTTTGCAAAACACAAATGCTTACTGTTACTTGTTAATTTTTTTCCTTTAGGATTTCAAATACAAAAGTAAGTGCAATACCAAACAATTTATTACAAGTAAAATAATTTTAGTTTCTTTTTTGTTAATTTCGTCATAAATTTTTCTATGACACTATAAAGGTGTAGCAAAAGAAAGAGATATAATATATTTAAACATAATTATATCTCTTATTCTTTAGTTTTTTCTTGCATCTAAGGTTAACGCTAATAATGTACCAAATCCATATATTGCAAAAATAAATGTGATAAATCCACCTATATAAGGTATTAGAGAAACTGTATAATATATTACTACTCCAAGTAATCCTTTGGCATACATGTTAGCATTTCTTTTGATGTATTTATCCCATAGGATATTGCCTAAAACAAAGGATGAGATTATTGTTGCTATCATTATAAATATTACATAAAGCATTATACCAATAAATGATACAGATATTGATATTGTAGAAAATAATAATAGTAATAATATAATAGGAGTAATAATTATACTAATTAGACCAATACCAATATTTTTGATTATACTATCTTTGTTAATATAATTTTTTGTTATTTTATTTAAGGCTTTTGGTATTAGAAAAATCATTATTAATAGAGTAAATAGTTTATTAAATAAGCCCCATATGTATTCAAAGATAATGTCTATTGGTTTTACTTCTTCAATATTTTCTTTAATTATTTCTACATTAATATTGTTAGGAATGCTATTTATTTTAGTATTTTCATTGTATTTTAAGGTACCTTCTATGGTAGAATTTTTTAATTTTATACTTTCACTTATTAATTTAACATCACCAAGTATTTTACTTTCTTTTAGTTCAATGCTTGAGGCATATACAGTGATATCACGGTTGATGCTACCTTTTATTTTGACACTGCTAGCGAAGATGAATACATCACGACCAAACTTAGCATCTTCGTTTATGGTAACGTTATTGCCAAGAATAAGAGTATCATTTGTTACTTCACCATTTATTTCAATATTATTCCCTAGAATTATTTGATATTCGCTTAGTCCGTTTGTTTCAATTTGATTACCTAGAATAATATTAATACCATGTATTATCATATTATCTATAATATTATTCCCTAGAACTAAACTACTTCCATTTACTTCGTTTACTAATTCTTTGTCTTCGCTTGTATAATTGAATTTGTTTTTTATTTCTGTATCGTTTGTGTTATTATTACTATCATTTAATACTTCAACGTCAGCATTAACACTAAAATTAAATGTTAGCATTGCTATTAATATTAATAATATTTTATTTAACTTTTTCATTATTTTCCTCCATAACGTAGGTATAAACTTCTTTTAGTTTTATACCAATATTTTTTATATCTCTATCTACTGCAACTTTATAGGCATTTTGGGTTAAATCAGGAAGTCTCCCTTCTACTATTTTAATAATTTTGTCTTTAAATTCTTCGATGTTTTTGGCTTTGTAGACGTTAACTGAATCAGTAAGCCAACCATCAAAGACAGGAATATCTCTAATTAGGGCTTTGGTCTTACAAGCACATGCTTCAATTATAGGGATGCCTTCTGTTTCTTCTAAGGTAGGAAATAGATATAAATCACAGCCATTCATAGCACAGTTAATCATTTCTGGTTCAACATAGCCTGCAAATGTTAGGTTGTCTAGTTTTGTGGTTACGGCTTTTCTTATTTCAATCGGGGATGCACTTAGGGGGCTATATCCAAACCAAATAAATTTATATTGTGGTAACATTTTGGCTAGTTTGACAAAATCTAAGATGCCTTTTCTTTCTAAATACAGACCTATTCCTATGATAACTTTGTCTTCTTTAGTATATCCATATTTTTCTCTAAATATTTTCCCTTTGTTTTTGTCGTGTTTGAATTTCTCTAGTTCGATACCATTTGAGATGGCAAATATTTTTTTCTTGATACCATAACTTTCTAATAATTTTTTGGAATATTCAGTTGGAGTTATGATGACATCTCCTAAGTTATAACATTTGATAATCCATTTTTTGAATAAGGGTGAAATTTGGTTGCTGAATTTGAAGCTGTTTTTAAAGTCTTCTTCGGTGCTGTGAGCATGGTAAACTATCTTTTTACCCTTCTTTTTGGCTTTTTTGGCAAACTCATATGATTTTGGAAAATATGTGTTAATATGTAAGATGTCATAGTCGTCATGAATATTTGTGGTATAATCAACATCATTTATTTCAAGGGCCTTCATTTGATGTTTGATGGCTTTACCTAAGCCACTTTTGCCGACAACTTTTTCTCCTTCGGTATATAAGAGTACTTTCATAATTATACCCTTTCCTTTAAGTCGTCAATTCTATTGCCAATATCTTTTCTAAAATATTTGAATGTAGCCATGATAATAATAGTTACTGGTAAAGCAATTAGAATTCCCCAGAAGCCCCATAGGACTCCACCTGCAAAGACGGCAAAGATGTTTACTAGAGGGTGAATGTTATTTGTTTTGCCATATACTCTTGGAGCGATAACGTAACTATCTAATTGAGGACATATTAAACATACTATTAGAGTTAAGATAGTTAGTTTTGTGCTTATTACTGAGGCAATTATTAGAGCAAGGATGTTTACTATGAAACCTCCAAAATAAGGTATTAAATTAGTCACGGCACTTAATACTCCTAATAATAAATAATTAGGATGTCCAATTAGAAAAAATACAGTAGTATATTCAATCAATTGATATAACATATTTTTACCCATACCAGTAAAGTAATTGGTTATTTCTTTATCTAATAGTTTGACATAGTTATATGTTTTTTTCTTTTTTTGTTTTAGGTAATCTTTGACTGCGATTCTAATTTTATCCATGTCGATTAGGATGTAGATAGATACAAAGATTACGACGACAAAGGCGGCGATTATGCTAAATGAAGCATTGACGATACCCATGGCTCCGGCTGAAATACTATTACCAAATTCTGTTATTAAATTAGATGAGAAATCTGATAATGTGGATTGTAATTCACCAAAGTTAACTTCATATTTAGAAGAGATGTCGGTTAGGAATGTTGAGAAGTTACTGATAAATAATAGGGTTTGTTCATACAGAAGAGGGATTACTAGGATTATCAATAAGATAAATAAACCAAATGATAATAGACTGACAATTAGGACTGATAACCATTTTGGTAATCCTTTTTCCATTAGTTTTTTTAAGAATGGGTATAAGGCATATGCAATGGCAAATGATATTAGGAATGGAAATAGGATAGCTAATATTTTATCTATTGCTCCCATCCATAAGCCTTTTACGGAATAGATTAAGAATATTGCTAAGATTAATATTGTGAAATTAACTAATCTAAAGTTTATTTTGTTTTTATTCATTTTTATCACCTTTCTTTTCTATAATTATTGTTGTTGGACCAATGTTGGTTATACTTACTATCATATCTTCTCTAAAGATACCTGTTTCTACGTTTATTCCTAAACTTTTTAATTCTTCGTTGAATATGTCATAGAGAATTCTTGCTTCATTTTCTTTTAGGGCATTTACGTAACTTGGTCTATTTCCTTTGTTAGTATCGGCATATAAGGTAAACTGTGAGACACTTAGGATACTTCCTCCTACATCTTTTATGCTTTTATTCATAATTCCGTTTTCATCATCAAATATTCTTAGATTTATTATTTTATTTGCTAGATATTTTATTTCTTTGATGGTATCACCATAGGTAAAACCTACTAAAACAACTAAGCCTTTTTCTATTTTACCGACGATTGTATCTTTTACTTTGACACTTGCTTCGTTGCTTCTTTGGACTACTACTTTCATTAGTTCACTAACCTTTCTACTCTATCAATATAATTTATGCTGAGTAAGTCATTCATATATTTATTTAATAACTCAAGTGATGAGACTAATACTGTTATGAAATATATTTTGTTATCACTGTTGTTGATGGTAGAGACACTGCTGATTTGGATGTTGCTTGTTTGGGCTTTGGTTACAACATCTACAAGGGAATCGTTGTTTTTGGTATAGATTATTATGTCGGCAGGATATTTCTTGCCTTCTATGTTGTTCCACTTGACACTGATAAGTCTTTCTTCACTAGAAGAGATATTTTTACAATTGGAGCGATGAACAGTAACACCGTGGCCTTTGGTAATATAACCAATTATGTTGTCGCCTGGTATTGGTTTACAACAATTGCTTAGGCTTACTTTAATAGAAGGTATATCGTCTACAATTACATCATTTTTTATGATTATTTTTTGATTATTAGTCTTAATGATGTTTTCTTCTTTTTCTTCTTCATCTTTTTTGATAATTTTTATAATAGAGTTGGCAGTATATTTGTTGGAAGCAATTCCATAATAAACTTCATCCATATCTACTAAGCCTAGTTCTTTTAAGATAATATCAACATTTTGATTGGACAATATATCATTTATACTATACCCGTTTTTTCTTATTTCTTTCTCTAATGTCTCACTGCCTTTTTCAATTAAATCTACTTTTTCTAGTTTGCTATAAAATGATTTAATTCTGTTTCTTGCTTGAGCGGTTACGACAAAGTTAAGCCAGTCTTTGTTTGGTCCTTTCGCACTATTGTTTGTATTTATCTTAATAATATCGCCTGTTTTTAATTTGTAATCTAATGGTACTATGTTATCATTGACAATAGCCCCGACCATTTTGTTTCCAACTTCACTGTGAACTTTATAGGCAAAGTCTACGGGGGTAGAGTTTTCTGGTAGTTCGATAACATCGCCCTTGGGTGTGTATACAAATATGGAATCGTTAGTTAAGACATCATGTCTTACGTCGTTTATAAATTCTTCACTGCTGGTGGCTTCGTCATTTAATTCGATAATGCTTCTAAATATTTGTAGTTTTTGTTCCATGGCATCTTTTATTTTCCCATCAGTATGTTCTTTATATGACCAGTGTGAGGCTATACCATATTCGGCAATTTTATTCATTTCATAGGTTCTAATTTGTATTTCAAATAATTCACCATCTATACCAAATATTGTAGTATGTAATGATTGATATAAATTGGTTTTAGGCATGGCTATATAATCTTTGAATCTTTTTGGTACTGGTTTGTATTTAGAATGAATAAGACCAAGAGCTAAATAACATTCTTGTTCGGTATTAACCAGAACTCTAAGGGCTAATAAATCGTATATATCATTAAATTTTTTACCTTTGTTAAGTTTTTGATAAATACTATAGATGCTTTTACTTCTTCCTTTTATTTCATGATTAATTTTATGTTCGTTTAACAAGGTAGATACTTCTTGCATCATTTTGCTTACTGATACATCACGCTCAGTCTTTTTTAGATTAAGTTTTTCGACAACATCATAGTAAGCATCAGGCTTTAAATATCTTAAAGATAAATCTTCTAGTTCACTTTTTAGTTTATAGATACCTAATCTATGAGCTACAGGAGTTAATATTTCTAAGGTTTCTTTGGCTTTTCTTTTTTGCTTTTCTTCAGGTAAGACATAAAGTGTTCTCATGTTATGTAAGCGATCTGCTAGTTTAATAATGATAACTCTTACATCATTAGATAGTCCTACTAAGATTTTTCTTTGATTCGCAGCCATTTGCTCACTTATACTATTAAAATTAATTTTATTTATTTTAGTAACTCCATCTACCAAAGATGTTATTTCTTTACCAAATAATTCTTCCATTTCTTCATATGTAGCATCTGAGTCTTCTAATACATCATGTAATAATCCGGCACATATTGTATAGGTATCAGCATTGTTATCGGTAAGAATTAAAGCAACATTTAAAGGATGTATTATGTAATCATCTCCTGTAATTCTTTTTTGTCCAAAATGTTTGCAACTAGCATAGTCATATGCTTTTTTGATTAGTTCGATATCTTTTTCATTATCAATATATGTTCTTACTTTATTAATTAAATCTTCTATAGTTACTGTACCATATTCATTTGTAAACATAATAATCACCTAACGTCTTTTATATATACATTATATAACAAAATTAGTTATTTTTAAATAAAAAAATAATAAACGGTTAAATTTATTAGTTTTTTGCTATTGCCTTTTAGTTTTTTAGAGTTATTTTACTAGTTTGATAGTTTCTATATAATTAATTTATGTAATAAAAATTATATATATAAATATAAAGAAAAATATAGACAAAAACAAACTATTTTGTTAAAATTAATTTAAGGATGTGAGAAAATGGAATGTATATTTTGTAAAATAAGTAAAGGAGAAATACCATCTTATACTATTTATGAAGATGATGTTGTTAAAGTGTTTTTAGATGTTAATCCTGATCATAATGGACATACTCTAATAATTCCTAAAAAACATTATTTAGATTTATATGATATACCTTTAGATGTATTATCACATATTAATAAAGTAAGTATAGAAATATCAAAATTACTTACTGATAAATTGCATGCGGATGGTATTACTTTGATTCAAAATAATGGATTACCTCAAGCAGTAAAGCACTACCACATGCATTTAATACCTAAGTATAAAAGTGAAGAAAAGATAAGTGTTGAAGAAATTTATGGTATTTTAAAGGACTAGTAAGTTAACTAGTCCTTTTGTTATTCTGTTATAGATAGTACGACGCGGAAACCGTTATCGCCACCATCAGTGCCAGTGTAGTAGTAGAAGTTGAACACCCCCGCATCATCATTATAACCATAGTGACCCCCGCGAATGAACCAAGAGAAAGAGGAATCAACAAAGCTCGCATCATCTCCATACCAACCTGCTGTTTCTCCTAGAGCATCACCTAGGTGGCTAGCACTGACACTTGTTCCGTTATATATATCTATATATTGTGTTGATACAGTACTTACTGTTAATCCTGATTTCCCTGCTGTTTTTGCATAATTCCCCATTACATACTCCCAAGGACCATTTGCTGTATCGTATATTCCTGTAATATTTCCAGTTATTGATTGAGCTACATTATTTTTATAAGATGAACCCTTACTATTTATGGATATATCAGTTAAACCCAAACCATAGTTACTTTGTTTTAAATAAGCTATTGCTCCCCATTCTATATTTTTCATCATATGTGAATCAGTTTGATTTATTCCATTTGTAGTCAAATAATTTGTTGTCCTAAACAATTGTCCTGTACTATACATAGTAGCTATTGTTATATCCTTTAAAAATGCAATATCTGGTTTAATAGTTGGTGTAGTCGCATTACCTGTTGTCTTAAACTTTCCTACCCAGATTCCTTTTAATTCAGTATCACCAAGAGTAAATGCTGGATGAGTATACCAATTACCGTTGGCTTTGTTTTGACATGTTTCTGCTCCATTAGTATTATATGTACATGTTACTGTTCCTGTAG
>OIZL01001721.1_pt1 | contig 11167 bp, 12 predicted proteins | sample 1588541 | NCBI WGS metagenome assembly OIZL01 (sample SAMN03283285) | human gut metagenome | biome: human-associated habitat; material: feces | host: Homo sapiens | place: Peru | collected 2012 | reverse complement strand
AAAATTGGACTCTTGCAAGTAGATAGATTATCTAAATATTCAGGATAAAACATTTCAGTAAATTTAACCCAAGAGGGACAACAACTAGTAAACATTGGCAAGTTATTTTTATTTTTAATTCTATTTACTAATTCATATGCCTCTTCCATTACAGTAAGATCAGCTCCAAAAGTAGTATCAAACACATAATCAGCTCCTATTAATCTAAGAGCACTAATTAATTTCCCTATTACATTACTACCAACTTTATATCCAAATTCTTCACCAATAGATACTCTAACAGCGGGAGCTATTTGCATAACAATAGTTTTATCACTATGTAGATAATCTCTAAGCTTATCAGTTTCATCTCTCTCAGATAAACATTTCTTAGGACACATAATACTACAACTACCACAATTAATACAAGGATATTTTAAATCACTATATCCATAAACACCAACATTAAATTTACAAATATTTTTGCATATTCCACATTCATCACACCTACTCTTATCAAGCATAATAGAAGAATTGTTCTTAGAAATATTTACTCTTTTATCATTCATACTACCAACGTCCTTATAATCTTATATAAACCATTATATCATTAAAATAATAATTTTAAAACATAAAAGTTATTTTCATTTTTTACGTTCACTGTAAGCCATAAATGTCTTACTAGTGGCATTCGGAGCCAAAAGTCTCCTCCGGCTGTATCAAACATACCTAATTTATATAAGCCATAACTATATATTAAAAATCTATCAACAATACCTGTTGATAGAAAAAAACTATATAGCATTAGGAACAGTATAATTATCAATATATGTAGTACCATAAATAACAAAAAATATAATGAATATAATCATGGCAATAATAAACAAACAAAAGTAAGATCTAGCAAAATTTCTAAGATTAATATTTTTAGTACCACCAAAAGCATATATTAATAACATTATAAAACCAATAATAGGGATAGAAAATAATATTTCATATCCAAAATATCCCCACATAGAAATTGGTTCATATTCATAAGGTATATTCTTATCTCTCATATCATATCCTCCTATTAAAATTATACCACAAAATAAATAAGTAAATACTATAAATAAAATTTATTTACAACTGAAATAAATAAGATTAAATAAGCAACAGATATAAGAAAGCCAGCTAAAACATCACTAGTATAATGAACACCTAAGTATATTCTACTAATACCAATAAATAAAATTAATATAGATAGAAAACAAATAAGTCCCCATTTTAAATATTTATTATTAATTTTTTTATATATTAAATATATTAAAAATCCATAAAAGGCCATACTTGCCATAGAATGCCCAGAAGGAAAACTATATCCATTCTCTTCTATAATTCTAAAATCAGTAGGTCTTGGTCTATGCAGAATAAATTTTAAAGCCTGATTTAAGATAGTTATACTAATAAGATTAATCCATACAAAAATACTTGTTTTCTTATTTTTAAAAATAAAGAAAGATAAAAAAGAAATTAATATCAAACAAATAGCACTACCACACCAGGTAATTCCCTTCATAATAGGGGTAACATTGTCCTTAATCAAATAATTAGAAACAAATTGATATCCTATAACATCACCTTTCATAATTTCATTATTAAAAACATTTTCCGCTAAAGCTAAAAATAAAATTATACAAACAAAACAAATAATACTCTTATAATTATTTATTATAAACTTTTTCAAATTATTAAACATTAAATTCCTCCATAAATATATATTTCTCTTTAATTATATCATATATGCAATTAAGAATATTAATATATTATTTTATTTCACATCAAAAATATATAAAAAATTAATTTACATTCTTTTATATATTTCAAAATGTTAAAATTATTGCAATATATAAATAATTAAAATAATATATTTTAATAAGGTTGTACATCATATCATTCTTAGTCTCGATAATAGCACAGTACTTATCTACAAGTGTTAATAAAAATCCCTCTTTAGTTTTAGGCATTCTTAAAGTGACGGGCCACATATGTCTAAGTATCATATCTTTTTCGGTATCATTAAGCTTAAATAATTTATTAGCGTTATTAAGGGCAATCTCTCCATGAGTAAATGCATGCATCTTTTTATTTACTCTATTTTTTTTAGGAATTCTCCAATCATATAAAAATAAATCATGAAGCATAGCTCCTCTAGCAGCACTAACAGAATCCCATCCTAATTTTTTAGCCATCTTGTAGCAGATATAAGCTACGTTGTAGCAGTGTTCAAAACAACTAGTACTACCATGTTGATAATATTTCTTCATTTCTAGTACTGTTTTATTATTTACCAAGTCATTTATTATTAAATCAAATTCTTTTTCTTTCATACGGTCATCACTAATAATTATATCACTATAATAGAAAAACTATCAACAAAAACTGTTGATAGACAAAATTATTTAACCATAGATTTTATTAACTGAATAAATTCTTCCTCTGATATTCCAGTAGTTTCAATATCAAAGTTAATATTATTATAACTAAATATAGCATAATAATTTTTATCTTCACCCATAATCTTAATACTATTACCATTAATTATAGAATTTTTCATTTCATCAGTATCAATACTAAAACATCTAAGTCTCTTAGTAGTATCTATTAAAATAAATATATCTATATATTTATTATTACCACCACTATAAATAATATTATATCCATATAATTTATCATATTTACCAGTATCATCATTGAATAAATAGCATTTAATTATTCCATCTATATTATAGTCATTTGGTACTACAATATCTTTAAGTAATGGATATATTTTATATAAATCATCAGTAGTTATATCTTCACTTCTACCATCAATATCTAACTTAGCATTATCAAAATTATTATCAATACTATTAACAATAATAACATCATTATTTTTAACATTACTATCTAATACATTAATTGTACTATTTTTTTTATTTAAAAGAAATACACTAGTTATTGCTATAACTATAGCCATAGGAACTAGACTATATTTAAATATTTTATTCATTTTATTACCTCTTCCCATTTTCTTTCTAATAGAAGTATAATTATTAGTTATATCAAAATCATTTGTTATAACTTTATTTAATTTATCTTCATTATTCATTTTAATCACACTCCTTAAAATATAAGCATAATTCATTTAATGTTCTATAAATAAGATTTTTAATATAAGATTCTTTAGTATTAAGTAATTTGCTAATTTCTTTAATAGTCATTTCTTCTTTGTAATATAAATAAAATACTTTTGGAATATCTTGATTCTTTTTATTTTTAATAAAATTCCATATTGATTTCCATTCTTCATCTTTAATAAGAAAACTTTCAATATCAAATGAAGAATCTATTTTATCTATAATTTCTAATTCATTATTATTTTTATCAAATAAAGAAATATCTCTTATTCTCATAACTAAAGAATAATACTTCTTAATTTTATTAACAGCAATTCCAATTAAATAACTATTAACATTAGTATCATCAATATTTTTCTTATTCATAATTTTCCATAATTCTAAATAAACATCTTGAATAATATCATTTACATCATTAATATTATGACATTTAATAATAATATATCTAAGAGTATTAGAATAAGTTCTATTATATATTTCATTAAACTTATCTAGGTTTGTTTGACTAGTCATATTATCACCTACACTATTATTATCCCATGTATTAATAAAAAAGTTTCAAAAAAAGATACACTTTAATATAAAATGTTTCTACTTTTATTTATTTATCTTACTTTCCACAGCAGTTCTTATATTTTTTACCACTGCCACATGGCTAGCATTTTTAAGGCTTTTTACCACTGTCCACTCGTTAATTTCCTTTAAAAATGGGGCTTTTATTACCTTTATGTTTTAGTTTATTCCAGCTAATCTCTAGCAGAGTGGCTCTAAAAGTGGCTCCAGAATTGCAAATTTTCCACATCTTTGTATCTTTAATCTTCAACTACAATATACCATTTAATCACCTATAAATCCATACAACTTGACTTATTTTCAATTAAGAGTGACTAATATTACATTCTATTGGAGGTGTATTGTGAAGTATATTATTAAGCCTAAGAATCGTATCGAGTATATAAGCAGAAATGGAGACCATCATGGCTTCTTTATCATCAGGAATATTGATATAGTACTCTCTGCTAAAAAACCACGAGATCTTGAAGTAATGATGAAATTTAGACATAAGATTGAAGAACAAATAGTTGACTACTTAAACTTTAAAAGTTATCGAAAGGATAAAGAATAAAGCTCACCGTATTGGTGAGCTCTTTTTTAAAACATTTTATCAATTAAATTCCAATTTTCATTTTCCATATCATCTTTATATTCAGTATTGCAATAATATAAGCAATTGTTTTTATCGTAATCTCTTACAAATGCCCAATTAACTTTATGCTTTTTAGAATATTCTTTTAAAGCTTCAAATTTGTTTTCAACTTTAATATCTATGTTCTTAGATTCTCCTGTTGCACTTTCTCCACCTTTTGTTTCTATTATCCATATTTTATCATTCTTATCGCAAATAATATAGTCTGGATAAAAGTGGAATTTCTTTTGAACAGCATTTATATAAACTATTGAAAAATAATTGTCTGCTGATTCTCCATTCTTATAAAACCATTTAATATTATCACTTGTTTCACAATAATACTCAAACATACTTTCAGATCTAGATTTTACTCTACTACTTGGATACTCTTTATAAGTGTTCTTTTCATATATAGTTGTATCTTTCATTTGTGGATCATAATTAATATAATCCTCTTGTGGCATTCTCCAATTAGATTCTTTAATGCCCTCAAGTTTCATTTTCATTTGTCTTGCTTTTTGATTAACTGCTTCTTCGAAGTCATGTTTAATTGTGTCATGGTTGTTGATAATAAATGCATAGAAATCTAATAATGATAAGTCAACAAATTTCTTTGAAAATAATTTACTTTTTAAGAATAATCTTTCTAACATTAGTTTTGTTCTATCATATCTTATTCCTATTCTTGATGCTATCTCTGTAATAGAATCTCTGTATTCATATCCATTTTTAGATGGATTAACTGCTGATTCTACTTTCATTCTTTCGGCATCTTGTATTTCATCTAATCGTATAAATTTTCCTTTTACAATGTAATTGTCTATTGTATCTTTAAATACATAGCCATTAGCTTCTAATACTGATCTATTGTTCTTTTTAGATCCTGTTAGTTTATATTTATCAACATAGTATTTATACAAAATATTAAATGTTTCTCTATCATCAAAACCATCAAAATCACTTTCAATACTCATTTTCTTTAAAGTGAAGTTTTTATATTCAGGTTTTAAGAAAATAACCTTTGCATTTTTAGCATTTTTGCCAAGTTCTTGCTTAACTGATTGTTCATACTTTTCATCGAATGTGTATAAATAGCAATTATCTAATAATATATTTTCATAATGATGAGCTTGAGGCATTCTTCTAATTCTACCTATAACCTGTGTTTCAAAATCTTCATTCATATTATCACGAAGCTTAACAAGTATTTTGGCTCTCGGACAATCCCATCCTGTTGATATTGCTTGCTTCATGATTAAAACTGCTTGATGTGATTCATTGTTTTCAATATCCTCAACATTTTCTTTTCGATCTGCTAGCCATATAGCAAGATTCTTTCTATCATATGAATATCCTTTTTCTCCTAATAAATCTTCAATCTGTTTAACTAACTCATCTGATTTATTTGGTAATTGAATTATTATTAAAGGATTAACTTGAATGTTTCTATTTAAGTATTCATCTTTAATAGTTTTTCGTTTATTGATCGCTAAATCTAATAGATACTCATGTTCATTAGTTAAAACTTTTTCATTAGTTACATTTTCATTTATATATAATGCTCTTGTAATTAATCCTGCATTTATTACATCTAATTCATCAATTTCAATGTATTCTGCTTCTTTATTTGTTTTAGTTGTTGCACTAACTCTAACAATGTATTTAGGATCTATAAAATCGATGATTGCTTCGGCTTTTACGGTCTTATTTAAGTGTTCCTCGTCTACTATTACTACAAAGTCATACCCATTGTTATATGCCTCTCTTACTCGCTCATAAAGGTTCTTTCTTTCAGCTTCTTTTAATGCAGTATTACCTTTTTTAGTAATAGTTTCCCAATTTATGAAAGCAGTATCTTTAGCTTCAAATCCCTGTAATAAAACATCTTGAATACTCTTTGATTCCATATGTGGAAGAAATTTAAGCATTTTATTTCTACTTTGTTCTTCCAAATCTCCTGATCCTGGAGTCAGCCAAACAAAAATAGTTTTTCTATTTTCTTTTAAATATTCTTCAATATAAGAAAGTAAGATAATGGTTTTACCTGATCCTGTTGGAGCTTGTACTAACACTTCTTTTTTCTTACCAACAGAAGTAGCATCTAATAATTTATTTACTGCTTCAATTTGAAACTCTTTTAATTCAATACTTTGCATTATGCCACCTCTCTTATCTCATCTTCAAAGTAATATTCAGGAATTATAAATAATTCTATATTATAGTCGTTAAATATTTTACTTTGTTTAGATGTTAATAATATATCTGATGATATATATAATTTTTCACATTCATCTAATTCTTTTTCATTTGTAGTAAATTTATCAATTTCTTCCTCTGTTAAAATAACTCTAACTATTTTATCATCAATCTCTATACCATTTTCAAGTTGTATTAAATTTTTAATATCCACCATTAAGTTTTTGCTTAAATTTTCTTCATCGGTATTTATTCTTGGAACATAGCAACATTTATAATATTTTAAGTTGAAATTACTTGGTTTAATCTTTGCAGTTCCATCATGTACTTTTTTAAGTCTACTATAAGTTACATTCTCACATATTCCATTTTCATTATTAGTGCATAATATAAAGTTTCTCTTTTTACCATCTATTTTATTTTGCTCTATTACTGCATGACCTGTTGTTCCACTTCCAGCAAAGAAATCTAAAACTAAATTACTTTCTGTATGTTCAATCAAAAATTGTATTAATTCTATTGGTTTAGGATTTTGAAAAACGTCTTTTTCATCAAATATATCTATTAATAATTTAGTAGCTGTTCCTGTCTCTGCTAAATCATAAATAATACTTCTACTTTTTAATAGTTTTCCTGAAGCATTGCTGAAATAATTCTTTTCATAAGGAATCCATCTGTCTGTTTTTTTATCTTTAATCCAATGTATTCCATTATTTTCATATAACTTTTCTAATCTTTCTTTTCCTACTCTCCATCTTCCATCTCTTCCATCTGGAGCAATTGGATACATTTCTTTACCATCTGGATCTGTAATAGGAAAATACATAGTAGGTCTATCCTCTTTATGTGAAGAACTTCCCCACTTTTCTAATTTAACTATGTTATAATTTCCTTTTTCATCTTCATACTTAAATTGGCTTAAATCTGGCTCAATATGTTTATCATACCATTTGAACTTATTTGTTTTTCTATACCCAAATATGTATTCATGTTCCGTAACAAAAAATTCATCAGTTTGTCCACCACCATATTTTTTTCTCCATATTAATGTTCCGATTCTGTTTTGCTCTCCAAAAATATCATCACAAAGCATCTTTAATTGAGAAAATTCATTTTCATCTATACTTATAAAAATACAACCATTATCACTCATTATTTTATGAGCTATCTTTAATCTTTTTTCCATGAATGAAAGCCATTTTGAATGTCTGTACTCATCATCAGATCCTATCATCTTATCATTATATATAAATTCTCTATTTTCTGTATTATATGGTGGATCTATATAAATAAAATCAATTTTACCTCTATGAGTTTTTTCTAATAAGTAAAGACTGTGTAGATTATCTCCCTCTAATAAGAAATTATATCTATCATCACAACACTTTATTTGCTTATTTTTTATTTCTTCGAATGTAGGTATTTTGGTTTCTAACTCTTTATCTACTCTTTCTTCATGTTCTTCCCATATTAATCCATATTTCTTTTTAGTTAATTCATTTTCAATTAATGATAAATTATTTAATACAATTTCATCAGTTATATTCTTTTTAATATCACTAATAGTACTTAACATTTTTTCTCTTCTAATTTTTGATAAGTTAGTAGTTTCCATATTATTTAACCTCCCCAGAATTGTTGCCATATATTATTTTTCTAATTTCATCTTTTGCATTTTTATTATCTTTTATGTAATTTTCAATATCTACAGGAATTTTTTTTGTTTTAGAACTTTCTGTAGCTAAATCAAAAAGTTTTATTCTCTCTTGCTGGTTCAAATTATAAACATCTGCTATCTTTTCAAGTAGCGAATTGGATGGTGTCCTTTTTTCATTTTCTAAATCATTAATATATTGGTGAGAAATACCCAACTTTGACATTAAATCTTTAATAGTAATCTTTGTCTTTTTTCTTAAATCATATAAGTATTTACCTAAACTTTCATTCATAATATCATTCCTTTATCAACATATCTGCTTATATGTAGATATTATATCATAAATAAAAAAATATCACAATAATTTGCTATTAACTTGTAATATTTTCTATTTAGAGTGATTAATACAACAACGATAATCAATCCTTTTTATGATAACTATCATGATTATGTAGAAGAATATGTTATGCCCGAAGTTGTTGCTTTTTATATCACTAGTTCTTTTTATAGTAATGCTATGCGGGAAGCAACTTTCTTACAACACTATAATTCAGCTTCTAATATATTTAATTTATGTGATGAAAACCATGAGAAAGCTAAGGCTGAAGTAATTAAATTATTAAGGATTAAGTATTCCTTAAAAATAATTAGTGAAGATCCTTTGAATCTAAAAAAATAGAGTATGGCTACAGGATTTTAGACATAGTTATTCTTCTTTCTTGGTTAATAATAAAGCTCCTGTTACTATGATTTCTAAATATCTTGGACATCCTAATTCAAGTGAAACTTTAAACACTTATTCTCACTTATTTAATACTGCATCTTCCGAAGTAATTAATACGATCAATCGAGCTAGAAATACTGTTGAAAACTAGCTCTTTTTTGTTAATATGGCTCCACATGTGGCTCTAGAATATTAAATATTTGTTTTTAACAAAATGAAAAGACTTAGTTTTTCCTTATTTTACTAAGTCTTTTTAATTTTTTATTATATTTTTGTCCACACACAACTTGGCATCTATCACATATATTTTGCATTAAAATCATCATGAATTTTAATTAAATAACCATCTAGATATTCTAAAGCCTTTTTACTAATGTCTTCAGGGATACCATAAAATGCAGATGCTATACTACCTGTGATTGCTCCTATTGTATCACTATCTCCACCAAGTGCTATTGCATTTCTAATTGCATCTTCATAATCAGTTGATTCTAAAAATGCTCCTATTGATTGTTTAACTGTTTCTACACAATTGATATGAAAGTATTGTGGCTTCATAGTATCTATTTTTAAATCATCTATTTTGAAATAATTAGCCTCAATGTATTTCTTTATTTCATCCTTACTTTTTCCATTAAGTGCCATATGAATTGCTATAGCAGTTGCTTCTGATCCGTTTATACTATCAGGATGGTTATGTGAAACATTTGTAACGATTGCAGATAACTTTTTAATTTCTTCAATGCTTTTTGATACTACACCTACGGTACTAATTCTCATGGCTGATCCATTACCAAAACTACCATATGGTTTATGGTCTTCAGACATAATCCATCTATAAAAACTTGGACCATATCCACAGCTTGGATATTTTCTTCCGACTTCTGTCATGGATTTTATTACTTGTTCTTCAAGATTACTATAATCTTCTTTAGCTTCTAAAAATGCTTTTGCTACAGCAAGTGTCATTACTGAATCATCTGTATATCTACAAAACTTATGTAAAAACTTAAATTCTTTACCATATTTATTATTTACTAATTCAAATCTTGATCCTGCTATATCTCCAATAATTGTTCCTAATAAAACATCCTTATTCATTTCTTATTATCACCACTATTCATTTATAAATAGCTATAATTATTTACTCACTTAAATCTGCTTTAATATCAGCAACCATTCCTATTAAAGCTCTTTTTTTTAATTTACTTAAATCGAAGTTTTCTTTATGCACTGCTACAGGCATGTTACCAATTGCAGTATCTAAATCTATTATTGTAAACTTAATATTATTATCAGCTATATTTACCTCAACATCTTTAAAATCTATTACTTCGCCTATTATAAATGAACACGGTTCATTTGTTCCTGTCATAACTCTTCCATCAGCCATCATTCTTGGATCAATAGTAATCACTTTTTTACCAACTGCTGGTATATCCACTTCTTTACCTAATCCTAAATTTTTATTCATTTCATCTTCATTTTCAAACACATCTAATTGAAATGGAAATGCAGATAAATAAACATCTTTTTCCTTATTTTCTATATCTTCTGAAATAGTATATCTATCAACTGTTTCTATATCAAAATGTTTTTCTTGTTCCGAATCATATACCATATAGTACTCATTTGCCTCTGAAGATTCTTCTAATTTTTCTTCAAAATGCAATTTAGTTTTATGATCTGATAGCAATACAACATCTGTATCAACCAATTCAATATTATCAGGTCTTACCATTAAAGTAATTACCACTTTTCCTATTTTTTTCTTAGCACGGATATCTTTAAAAAATGTTGTCATATGTATTTTAGTTTTATCATCACTAACAAATACATTATCAGCCTTTTCTGTATATTTAGTTACAATATCAGAGAATAATTTTTTTCTTAAATCTTCTTCTTTATCTGCAATAAATGAATTAAAATGTACTGGCATACTATCACCTACCTATATTAATTATATCACGATTTTTGTATTATCGGGTATTATCTTATACAATTTAATTACAGATATAGCCAAACATCTAAATCAAAATGGTTCCAAAGTGGCTCCAGTCTCTATTTTGGGCTGTTTTTGATAAAAAGAAAAACTCGCGTTTTCCCTTTATTTATGGGGCTTTACGAGCTATTTACCACAACATTGTTTATATTTGCGTCCTGAGCCACAAGGACATGGATCATTTCTACCTATTTTTTCTTTTTTTACTTTAGTATGAACTTTAGCAGTTTCATCACTTCTGTTAGTACCAGTTGGTTTTACA